>Ga0208037_1000043_pt1 | contig 100424 bp, 117 predicted proteins | sample June2015DPH_13_1_3_FD_184710 | JGI IMG/M metagenome (GOLD analysis project Ga0208037, IMG submission 184710) | Peatland microbial communities from SPRUCE experiment site at the Marcell Experimental Forest, Minnesota, USA - June2015DPH_13_100... | ecosystem: Environmental > Terrestrial > Soil >...
GTCTTTGTGAGCGGCGGCGGCGTTTGGTGGACGTACTATCAGGGTGGGTAGTACAACTGGTACTCCGTGGGCACCCCTCCGTAACGACCTCGCCTGTCGTTGATACGTAGATAGACACGAACGCCGGAATGACAGTTCAGCGACGCCGTTTGTTAGGAGGGGCGCCCCTCTTTCTTTTCGCTCTAACGCGTGGCGTAGTGGTGGATGAGCTACGCTCACGCTGACCAGCAACGTATCGCTCACGTCTTATACTTTTAAGTTGCTTTCAGTCGCGTTTGCAGGTGTTACTGGATGAGCCCTGATAGTGAGTCTCAGACTAATGAGTTACAGCGATGTGTATACGTCTTCCGCGATAAGAATTTCGCGAAAGGTAAGGGTGAACAGTGCAGTGAACCTGTGTATTCTGATGGCAAATGTATCCTACACATCGGCCTACCTGATGACCAATCAAGGTCTGAATACAAAGACCTTGCAGCGAGAAAGGCAGAGAGAGTTGCGGAGAAAGCGGCAAAAGACGACTTTAATTTCGAGGGGGCGATCCTGCCTAGTATCGACTTCAGTGAGTGGTCGGTACCAAACTTGAACTTCGTCGACGCGAGCATATGGGAACACGCTTTGTTTGAAGGGGCAACCATCAACGGGAACGTTTCGTTTGTTGGGGCGACCATTGTGGGGAACGTTTTATTTCGGGATGCAATCATCAAGAAAAAAGCTTCGTTCTGGGAAGCAAGTATCAAAGGAAGGGCTTCGTTTGTCAACGTGAAAATTGGAGGGAGAGCATCGTTTGTCAAAGCGACCATCGAAGATAATGCGTATTTTGAAGAGGCGTGCATCGGGGAATACGCTTCTTTTGACGGAGCGACCATCAATGGCGAGGCTTCATTTGATAAGGCTAGAATCGGTGGTAACGTTTGGTTTGACAACGCGACCATCAAAGAGGGTGTTTGGTTAAATGGGGTGAAGGTCAAAGGGCACGTTTCGTTTGAAGGCGCAAAAATCGGAGGTGGAGCTTGGTTTAGGCAAGCGAGCATCGGAGGTGATGCTTCGTTTGAAAGAGCCGAGTTACAGAAAGAGATATACGCTGAAGGGGTAAGTGGGGCACCTCAAGCTCAAGCAGCCATCTACCGAAAGGCGAAGCAAGTGTGGAGCGGACTTGGCGATAGAGACAAAGCAGACTATTACTTTTACCACGAGATGGTTGCTAAGCGAGAACTGAAAAAACCCACTTTTAGCTTTCGAGATGCTGTTCATAGGTCGGAGCGCAAGAATCCAAAAGATGACATACCGTCAATCAAGAAATATGTAAGAAGCTATGCGGAGTATTTTCTCGAATGGCCCATTCAGCACGTTACCGGTTATTGGGTTTATCCTGCTAGAGTAATCCGGGCGTTTGCTATCTTCGTGCTGTGCTTTGGTTTCTTATTTTGGTTCATCGCTCAAGATTTTACTGTCACTGCGCTGGACGACAGCGTATGGTGCAGTTTCTTAACGTTATTCAACCCGATTGGAAAGATAGAGAACGCTCAGCCCGGGCTTTTCGGCGCCGTGACCGTGATTGCAGGGTTCATCGGGCCCCTCACGTGGCCGGTGTTTATAGCTATCTTGGCTAAAAAGTATGGGAGATAACTTTGGCTTCAATTATGAGAAGGGAGTGTAGTAACTTTCAATGACAGACTAATTAACACACGTCGCCGACGTAAAAGTTGGCAAGGTAAAAGGCAACACCCGAGTTTACCCTCAACTCCGTCTTCCAAGTGAGTATGCTGAACTTGCAGGTAAAAAAGCAAGAATATACGAAATAGGCGCAAACGGAGAAGATGTTGCTTTCGTTGTTAGCTTCGGTACTAAACTTTCTAAAGAGAAGCTGAGAGACATGGTCTCAATTTAGACAAAAACGGGAGGACTGACATGTGCGAGTATGGTTTGGGCAAGGACTGTCCGGTTCACGGAGGCAAGCCGCGCTCTACGAACTGCCCTTGCACTGAGTTTGAGACGTGCGTTGCCGAGTATATCATAGCACTATGTTACGGATGTACAAGGCGCCGAACTTGTCCGCTTGAGTATACCTCGGAGTGTGACCTCTTCAAGATGCAGGTGAAATAAGTATGGGACTTGAACAAGAAGTTGCAAATCTCAAAAAGCGAGTGCAACTACTAGAGACCTTGAGAACAAGCCGCTTGAAAAAGATTGGCGTAATCTTTAGTTGATTAAAAGTCTACGCCTTTCCAAGATCGCATATACCCGTCATACACGTTCTCGGGCAGCGGGTGCCGATAATTACTCCATTCGATGCCCCGAACGCCGTGAGTCAAAATATATGCTCGATTGGACTCATTCCACCCCACAACATCGCCGTGCTGCTCTGCGCACTTCCGTAGGTCTGAGGCTAGGGCTCGACTTTCTGACTAACGCACAACTTCATAGATGCGGCGTGAAAAGTGTGTTTTAGGGCGTGTTGGTATGGCGAGCAGTCAGGAGAACCTATCAAAGTGTGATGATGCTTCAAATTATAGGCAATGTATCATCGAACAAGAATAGAAATCATTAAGCCAACATTTGCTTCTTGGTTATGCAAGAGGTGAATGAAATGGTAAGTCCAAGAATAAGAGAAGTTCAAGACAAACAAGAGATGCAGCGTGTCGTGGATGACTTTATGACACAGGGATATACAATCAAAGACCAAGGAATGGACACAACGCTGATGAAGAAAAAGTCGTGGGGATCAGCAGCGGGTATTATCTTGTCTATAATACTTGGATGCATTGTTGCGATATTCACGGTTGGATTAGGTTTACTCATAATCCCTGCCTACATAATTTACGCACACTATCAAGCACCAGAAGTTTTGCTGAGGACTACGCCACCACAGCCGCAAGCACAGGCGCAAGTGCTAGCAGAGCCGGACGTAGTAGCACAGCCGCGAAGGTAGACACAGAAACAAACGAGTACCACCGGCAAGATCTGCATTCGCGCAACAGCATTAAAACAGTTATACAGTTAAAAGCGCGGTGTGCAAATCAGAGAAGTAACACGTCGTAACCTCAGATTGCGACGTGTTTACCACAACCCAAGCACTTAGGGCAAACGTTAATTTTGAACTGGTATGAGAATACGGACTATTGATTCCCCAAGCGAGATGGAACTAGTAATCGACGATTATATCACTCGTGGCTATGCGGTTATACGGGGAGCAGATTACGCACTTATAAAGAAAACCAGCTTGTTTAGAACGGTGGATGAAGTGCTTTTGCAGCTGGGCGAGAGAACAGATACGCTGCAAAAATACGATGAGGACTTAAGAAGGTGTAGGGTATGTGGCGCACCGAAACGATGTAAAAAATGCGGCGCACCTCAGCCGTACAAAGCACGCTACTGCGAAATGTGCGGCGTTTTTTTGTTAGATTTCAGAGAATGTGTTGACTTAGATGCGGTTCTCTCGATTGGCGTGATTTGTCTGTTTTTGATATTGTCGGTTTTTGCAATGTAATCTACACGATAAAAAAGTGGCAATGGTCATTGCGCTTGTTTAGTCGCATCGTTGTCTGCAGGGTAGTTTCACCATCAGTGCAAAGTCGAAATCGTATTTGTAAAGTGCAAGAAAGAACTTGCGAAGTTATTATCACAATTAGCTTATGGAAGATGTTTGCGAAGTTTAACGTGAGATTAGATCGCAAGCAGGTGAAAAACGTGTGAGAATCCGGACAGTAGGCTCGGAAATGGAGATGGAACGATGGATTGACGAGATGATCACGTTAGGCTATGATGTGAAAGATCGGGGAGTTGGTACTGCCCTTCTTAAAAAGAAGACGTGGGGAGATATGGCTGTAACTATTGTACTTCTGGTCATAGCATTTGTTCTCGCGATATTCACACTGGGACTCAGCTTCTTGTTGCCAATTGTATACATCGTTTTCAAACATCAAACAGCGGATACAATAGAGGTCAAGATCGATCCCCCTATAATAAGTGTTGCGTCTACAGTTCGGCCTAAATCTTACATTCCGGCGTCAGAAGCACAAACTTTTAGAGATACACCTCCGCCACAGGAAATCCCCCCACCAACACCGCTAGCTGCTGCCAACTATTCAACTTTGGCTCCGTTATCCGTCAACGCGCAGCATATAAGGTCACCTTATTTGTATTCATCTCGCCCAAAAGACAGACTTAAACGTCTGACTCACTTCAACCAAGTTGACCTACTAATAGTTCTGGTGTGTTTAGTTTGGGGAATGATAGCCGGCGTAATCGTTGCCCTTCCCTTAGAAGTGGTGTTAAATGTGCCAAATGGGGTGGCTGCCTTTATTGAAGAACCTGCCAAAATACTTCCACTAATTGTTGTAGCGATATGGTACCCTTATCTTCTATATTCAAAGAAGAAATGCGCCATATTTGGAGCAATCGCTGGTTTGGGGTTTGGTGCGGTTGAGAATTTTTGGTATTTCTTACAAGTCCCTAAACATGTTTTCGAAACAACCGTTGTCGTTAGAACAGTGTTTCTTCCCGGCCACCTCATGTACTCCGCTATTGCTGCTATGAGTTTAATGTACATCGCCAGCCGTCGCCAGCGTTATTACACAGTTTTACTCTTGTCACTTGCGATTCTTTTTCATTTTGTGTGGAATTCCGTGTTCCCAGCTTTAGGGATCTATATTATGTTATACGCTCTCATAATCGTCCTATTCATTTTGATTTATTGGACAATCCCAGATCAAGTAATAGATCCGAACGCTATCCCCACCACTCTCGATGAGTTATTTCATCGTGATTTAATTGACGAATCTTAACTCTTCTACAAATTTGAGGATCGTTAGAATCGGAACTGTTAAGCCAACATTCCCCACTTGCATAAGCGTATGCAATTGAAACCGATTACTGCGATAGCTGTTCTATTGTTTGTGGTTGCATCTTTGTCAGTAGCAGGCTGCACTTCAAACACCACAGGCAATACTAATCAAACCACTAGCACAAGTGCTACGACAAGCGCAGCGACACACGACGCTTTTTTGGAAAAGTATCTTGCAGCTTACAAAAACTCGTCATTTTCAGATAAGAATTTGAACTTTACCGTGTGGGAAGTAACGTGGATAAACAGCACGTCGGCACAAGTACAGGAAACAAGCACCAACGAGACTACAAACGCAACATGGAGCTATGTGCATACAGCGCTTGTTTTTCCAACCACACAGGACGCGACAAATTACCTTGACGCCATGAACAAGACAGCATATAGCCTTTCCAGCACGGTTTATCCTTCTAGTGGGGGGGCATATCGGAACGTAACTGGTCATGCACCTACGATTTATAAATATTATGAGTGGAACGAAGGAAATCCGCTCAATATCTCAGAATTTAGGGACCACAATATTTCACAGCTAGATAATATTATTATAATCGAAACAGGAATCCATTTACATTAGGTTATATCAGGACCACGTGGCGTGTTCCCATAATTTATTCCTTATCTCTTAGCTAGTTATTTCTTTTTTCGATTTCAAGCACCTAGCGTGCTCCGTTCACGAGTTGACGCAAGAAGGCACGAGTGACTGTATAGAAATTGTTAAGCCAACGTTCGCCTCTTTATTAAGCGTCTTTCAAGGGGGTGTTTTTATGAATCCAATAGTTAGGATGATGAAGCGGTACGTCAAAACGCCGCTTAAGTATGCATTGCCGCTGCTTTTTATCGGCGCACTTGTTCTCGTGTCAACTACAGGTTGCACTAATCCAACTGCTACGCCTACGGCTCAACAAGCAACAGTAGCAGCAACGGCAACGCCTAAAGCGACGGCAACGCCTAAAGCGACGGCAACACCAAGTGGGCAAGGCACAGCAAGCGATAATGATTTCAGCTTGACGGCTAAGAATCAGGGGACGTACACAGAGTCAAACCAATTTTTGCAGCCATCTGCCGGGGATAAATACGTCTCAATCTACGTAGAGGCCACAAATAAGGACCAGAAGAACGCCCTGATAGGAAACGAGTTCCAGTTTACGTTGTTCGACAATCAGAACATAGGCCATCAGGCTGCTACTACGACTGCATCAAACACAATACAATCAATGCAGAACTCAAACCCAGGAGACAAATCGGCAGGAGTTATCATTTTCGAGATGCCTGCCGGAAATACTCCACAGAAGATTGTCTTTGACGAGCCGGGATTGTTCTCAAACTCGCTGACGGTGAACTTTTAAACACGTCTACAACGTTTGAGAACGAGCTGACGATTACCTTGTAATCGTCTTTTTCTTTTTTTTGGGCGATGCTGAGATAGGTTAGAGTGAGGGGTTAAAAAAATGGGACTTGCCGCTGCGTTAATGAGTCTCGGTTTGTTTTTGACCGTTCTCGTTTGGGGGGGATTATCATGCTTATTTCGCTCATTGTATTTTGGCCCTTAAGATTATTATTGGGATTCTTTTGGCTGATACTGTTGTTCGTGAGTGTTGTTTTGATGATAGCCTCACCGTTTACTAAGTAGGTTAGTGCGGATGTTTCTTTCAAAAATGAGCGGCGCTAAATGGGAGAATATATGGAAAGGAAACTCGGTGGAAAATGTCTTGGAAGGACTGGTTTTCAGTTTTTGGAAGCAAGCGCCCCGGTAGCGTAAATGTTACATGTAATCGATGTGGAAAAAAAATCGTGGGCGAACGCCTTAGGTGCACAAAATGCAGAACTGCGTTTTGTATTGCATGTTTTAAAGCAGAGGATATGGAAGTTTGCAATCTATGTGGTGGGCCGATTGAAGATTTACTATAATATTGTTTTCTAATTCAATTTTCCGTATAACAAATGAGAGAGATTTCGATGAAAAACCAATCAACGCACATTGTCGACGTCAAAGTTGGCAAGGTAAAAGGCAACAGCAGAGTTTATCCTCAGCTCCGTCTTCCGAGTCAATACGCAGAACTTGCCGGTAAAACAGCAAGCGTGTATAAAATACTCGGCGAGGATACTGCTTTCATTATCTGCTTTAAAAACCGAGCAGCGGGGGCCATAGCACCTGAAAGAGGCGGTGCGGGTCATACAACGCCTAATAAGACCTGTCGAGGCTCCGACTCGGGTTCAAATCCCGACTCGGGCGCTCTTTTTTTGTAGTGGGATAACCAGAGTGGTTATTTGCTTCTAAGAATTGTAAACTGCGCTTTTCTAAATCGCTATCCTGCTTATCGCTCTCTATCTCGCGTGGCTCGCCCTTTACGTTGCGTATACCCAAAGCTAACCTTAGAGCGTCGATCGTTTCGTTTTTACTCTTTATAAGTTCGTCTTTACCCTCTAGCTGCGTACGCAGTCGTATTACTTCGGTAATATCTGGCATATATGGCTCGCGTATAGAAATAAATTCGAGATAGGCTGCTAAAGCTCTAATCGTCAGAGCGGAACGGGTTATATTATCACTGTTAGCACGTTCAATAACGGCTTCTAACAGCTCGGCGGGTAGGGTTATAGACATACGAGATAGGGTCATAACGTTCCGTTTGATACTACCTCATTTAGTATTAAGCTGCCGATATCGTATTATTAGCGTAAGCAAAAAAAAACTAAATCCACCGCACACGCGGCGCTTTTACAGAGATAGCGGGGTCGTGTTCGGTTCCCTGTCATAATCTCTTAGCTCATTCGAACCATAATTCTATTACGTGTATTAGCCTATCATCGCGTTGTATCACGTGAATCGTGCAGCTATCCGCTTTCAGTCGCTCCATCTCTATTTTATTCGGCGTCTTTAACGCCGTTGTGCCATTCGGAGGATAAACGAAGATAGCGACACCATACTCTCTACTAGGTAAAAAGTACGCTTCAGGATACATATCGGTTAATAGCTGAATCGTCTTAACGCCGTCAAACTCATTATAATTCGGTACGACTTCGGGCATAATGACGCACAGCTCCGACGCGCTATAGAGGGTATCGGAATACCAGATCAAAGCGCGTTTTTTAGCGTTTCGCTCTGACCCGTCATAATCATATTCACCGCCGTTATCGGCAAACGCTTCTTTAAACTGTGCTATGTCGTACTCACTAGGCGGCGGCGTTTTCACATTCGTTAAAGCCTCGTCGCGCATAGCGTGATACTCGTCTATATTATCTATGTTACAATTTTCGGGTTCGGTTCCACGTGTCATGGTTCTCGTTACTAATCACAAAGCCCTCGGGCGCCCTGAGACCATCTAAATATTCTTCCGCTAATAACATAGTCGTAAACGCACGATGCCCTTCGACGTAATCAGGTAATATGGTGCGTTCGCTCTCAGGGGCTGTAATAATTAGCACACGACCGGCGTCGGTATCATACCCGCTTACGATGCACGATCCCTCCTTAATGCTTAGTTCGTTTGCTCTCTTATCCTCATCGTGTATCTCGCCGTAGTCGCCGCTAAAGTGACGCTTAAACAGCGCGCCGACGTTAATAATTCCTCGCCGGCGTGCCTCTGCAATCCCCAGTGTCATGGCTAATACTCCCGGCTCGAATCGGTCTATTTGTATTCCTAAAAAAAACTCAGTTTTTAGCCACGCTATTTTAATTCGTTCTTGTATCTTGCGCTCTTCTGCGGGCGTGCATCCGCTAATTCTCACGGGCTTAACCGCGTCTTTTAGCATTATCCGTTTGCCCTCTCTCGTAGCGTCGCTTAATTATCGGATTTCGTTTCGAGTAGCTTACTATGTAACGGGATAAGACTAGGATAGCAGTTAAAGCGCCTGTGTTATTCGTCTCCATTATCTTTAGTGTTCTTATTTTTTCGCCGGCGGGAAATTTCGCGCGCCTCGCGTATCCACTCGCAACCTAAAAACTCGTTAATAGTAATTTCGCCGGTTAAAATCGGTGTCGTCGTCAGTATCCGCATAAAACCCTCGCCTTCTTTAACCTGCAACTTTCGTACTCATTACCGTGTATGCCGTTAATTTACTTACCCTCGATTTATGGGGTACGATGCGCGGATAACCAATACTTATCGTGAGTTACGTAACGGGGCAGAGTATCGCCTAAGTCCCTACGCAGAATAAGTCGTGTGTTTCGTAGTGGGCGCAGTATGAGTCGCAATAGAAAGGACTTTATCCCGGTCGTCGCGTCGCTTACAGTTGACGTAAAGCGGCATCGTACGCAGTAGGTCACATATCAATACAAGATCGCGAAGCTTTATTTACCTAACAGCTATAGTATCGTAAAAGTAATTGCCGAAGCGCTGCGCCGTTCGTTTCTAAGTTTCGGTACTCATAGCCTACGTGAAGTGGTTAGGAGGGCGAGCATATAATCTAAATTCTTTTTAAAGCAAATGTTCAAGCTTTCACTATTTGCGTAACGAACGAGAGTTAATATGGACGTAGCAATCAAGCCTTTTTGGATTATACTATCTCTCGTGTATTTTTGGCTAGCGGCAATTCATTATAAGCGTCAATTTGGGGTTATCCCGTCAACTTACCAGGCTGCTGCCTATACGCCAGCGCCAGATAATGCACCAGATGAGATCCGCTACCTTTATGCATATATTCAAACGGCGTTTAGACAGTTCATACGTGACATACAGCAAAATAAAAAATTGATGATATATGCGTCTACTGCTTTTTTTGTAGCCGGTGTAGTATCTTTATTACAAGGCTTAACAAACTTAGAGGCCGCATTTTCAGTCAATATAGTTTTTGTTGTGCTAGTCGCCATCATAGCTTTAGCTATCCTCTATTGGCGAAGGAGATGGGTATTAGAGCCTTTTGTTGGCCCTATCCGAAACTACCGGTTTAGAAGAAAATATAATTTAAAGCCACCAGAAGGATCTATTCAAGCGCGATTATCGTTACTTAAAACAGCTTGTGGAATCGTATGCGAGGGCGTTGAAAATATAGAACAAGGCGTAGATTAGAGTCTTTATAGGTCCCTATTATGATATTCGGCGGGAATATTCAATAATAGTAACTCGCCGATATCTTCATTACTAGCAAAAGAGTTGCGTCTCCGAGTGTCTCAATTATAATTCGCGCGTGCGTTGAAACGTCAATCTATGCTTGCCGTATTTTGTTTTTAATCTTTTTAACGTCGTCCTCAATATTTGATAGATATGCTTCAAGTTCCCTAAATCGTTGCAGCATCAGTCGTTTAATATCGTCGATTTCGGTTCTAAGAGTTTCGATCTCCGCTAATACGTCATCCATATGATACGTGGTGACGTATCATATGCTCAATTCGAGTTTAATGCTTGCTACTTGTAGCGCGCGGAGTTATCGTGAACGTCCGGACCAGTAATACAAATCGTGGGTTATTGTGCGTGGCCGCCGGTAATACTCGCAATAAGAAACGCGCTCGTTATCGCCGCGTAGTTTACAGCCGTTATATATCTCGCATCGTTGGCAGTTCATCATTATGCAAGTAAGTTAGTCGATCCTGTTACGTTCGTTTCCTAAGTCCGGATAAAGTAATAGTCGGCTGGGCGCTTGGCTATTGCCAACGAATGTGATGCGGGCGATACAATAGTTATTTACTGCAATTAAACACATAAAATCCCCGAATAACGGCCATATATGGCGGTGAGAATATGCACGAAAAAGAATCGATAATAGGCCGATATAAGCCCGAAAGCGGGAGTTACGTCGTGGAAGACGATTATAAGCTAGTTAAGGACGAGAAACACAAAGCGCCGGTGCTAGCGATTAGAACTAGCACGTCGGGCGGCTTTTTGGAACTAGAAAACGCATCTTTTAGATTAATTAAAACGTTTAAATTCTATGATAGCCTGGAGACAAAAATAAGGGTCGAACTACTACGAGCATATATCAAAGGGTATTTCTCGGTTATACTTAACCCGAAAGAGACTATAAGCCCGCTCTGGTATACTAAGGATCTCGGACCAGAGGGATTCGAGGGGATCTACAGTAAGTTAGAAGTGCGCCAACTGTGCGATCTCCCTCAACCACTTGTGGCTATTAAGGGGCGGTTCGCACACGTCAAATATGAACGATCTTACGATGTCGAGATACGTAATGCCATTCTAACGCAGGATTTTCCTGGCGCGTTCTTTGAGACGCCAATCGCTGAATCGGAGTACAACTTTATTTCAACGGACGCTAGTATCACGCCGGTAACACAGTAACCCTGCGGCTTGCATCATCATAAACAAGCGACGTGTGCGCTGGGGGCGGTGTTTCTTCACCTGGTAACGCAATAACTCAAGGACCTATAGGCCACAAACTACCTTCGAGAGATGCCCTTTTAAAAAAACTAGACCCAACGCACGCGGGACCGGTCAATACCTCCGCGTCTTTCACCGAACCATAGAATATAGGTTAACGCCATTATGAGGTCATCGTGATGGCGGCCCTCGGCACCGAATGTCATATTGCCACTATCCGTTACCTTGAGTTCAAAGTTCCGCGCTTCATCGCGTAAAGCTTTCGCGAACCGGCTAAGGTGCGGCAAGTGTATTCTATTGGCGCTACTCAGTATTTGCAACGTGCTCGCTAATTCGAGTTTAGACACATAACCATAACCGCCCTCGATCCGCGAGGTAGTGCCGGCGGTTATCTGAATAGGAAGTATAGGGACACCCTGGGAACGGAACAGATCATAAATAGGACGCGCCCCCGAAGCATCGACTATAAACTTGGGGCGTTTATTCAGCTTATCGTATATGTCGCGGCACCGTTTAACCACGTCCGCGTATGCGGTACCTAACGGGATCCGTTCGATACGCCTTATAAGATAGTGATTTTTAAGATTCCCGTCGTTATCCGGTCGCTGTTTTGAATGTATATATCAAACGTTTACTATACCTAAGTTAGGAACTCTGCAAAATCCTGTGCTTCGAAAAAAATAAAAACCAAAAACTTCGATGATCGTATAAAAGTGAAGAGTGCTGTTCTTTTGTTTCGTACATATTCTAAGAAAAGAACGGGGAAACCCCCCTTATTGACCGTAAATATATGGTCAATACCCTTACTTCGATGATACTATGAAAGATGAGATGCTCTCTCAAATGATTAATGCCTTTATCGTAATTAGTGGAGTCTCTGGGGCTATCTTCGTAGGCATCTCTGTAAGCCTATTTTTACCATTAGTGATCGTGGCGGGTGTGTTTTTAGTTGCGGTGGCTGCAGCTGTTGTTGCTATGGCTCTCGCTATTTTTGCTATTCGGAAGCAAGAAAGTGTATATCAAAATGAGGGAAGAAAAGAGGCTCTGCAACCATAAAACGACCGGTTTAAACGTGAGGTAGAACAACAAATACACTATGTCACTTCAAGATAACAAGGCGGTCATTCGACGCCTCTATGACGCCTTAAGCACTGGTGATCTGAAGGCGATGGATGAAGCTCTCGCTGCTAACGTTGTTGACCTTCTCCCCCTTGAGGGGCAAACACCCGGCGTTCAAGGATTCAAGGAACGCCTCACTAGGCTTCGTAACAGCTTTCCGGACCTCAGTTTCACCATCGAGACGATGATCGCCGAAGGGAATATGGTCGCAGAGCGGGCGACATTGCGCGGCACACACCTAGGTAAGTTTATGGGCGTCCCAGCAACAGGCAAACAGGTTACAGGCAACATGATGGCATTCAACAAGTTCGCCGACGGCAAGGTCATAGAGCGAGGGCGCATCATCAATGTGTTTGGTATGATGCGACAGATCCAGAGCTAGTTCGCTGCTTAATGGGTTGGCATTCAATCTAGTCACACTAGTGCTCTGTCTCCTCTGCCACCGGTTCGCTCACTTTACCATATAACTTTTTCTTATGGCATCTCGATTGGCAAGAAAATGAATAGGAAGCCCAATACCATCAGGATTACTAAATAAAAAGCTACAATTGCCCACCTAATTTCGTCCATTTGGCTACCTCTCTCTGTCAGGAATATGCGTCTCCACATTAAAACGGCGATCACCTCAGAGAGCAACGATGTTGCAGGCTGCCCAGTCCCAGCGCTATGGCTCAGCTTCTCTCGATGCAATAATGCATGCAGAAGGGGCATATAACGGCAGAGCAGATATATTAGCGTTTATGAAAAAGACGATCAAAGGCATCGCCCGTGATGCATTGAAGTTTATTCTAGAGGTGAGTGCATCTACCCACCCTAAAGAATTCACTGGGATGCTATACGAGACTGATCAGATCATAACCGACGTCGACGTCTCCATTACTCAGTCGTCAAATGTGAACGCGGTTATGGATTTGTTCACTTTGCCCGTCAATACACATATTGTAGGATCAGTCCATAGCCATCCATCTGGAGGGCTCCAGGCGTCGGAAGCAGATATTCGCATGTTTATGCAAAGTGGCGGCGATTATCATATCATTGTCTGCTATCCGTACGATATCACGAGCTGGGCGTGTTACGATAAAGTCGGCGATTTGAGACAACTCGACGTGCTTGACGTTGAAATCGAAGAGAGCGCGGTATACAGAGACATAAAGGAAACATTCGGCGGCGAAGATGACTAGAGTTCGCTCCGGCTACGCAGATTAGCTAACAACCAACTTGTGATCGTCTCCAAAAAATCATTGTGACTATTACAACAGCCATTCGATCCGTTCTCAGCTAGCTGTTCGTTATTTCTTTTTTCGATTTCAAGCATGCATAAGGCTCCGTTCACAGCTTGACCCAAGAAGGCGTGAGCGACGGAATAAAAAGTGCATTACACACGCCTCTCTTAATAACAATCGAAATCTCGCAACCAAAAACGATAATGTTTAAGTCTATCGTCGCTGTGTTGTGTTTTTGATTTATTTTTTTTGACCACGACCACGAGAGGGAGGGAAAAGGCGTTGGTTGCACTAGCTGGCGTAGCTTTCATAATTGCGGGTGTGATTATCACTGCGATAGCGTCATACTCAGTAATGTCAATTCACTGGGCATGGAGAGTGCCTTTTGTATTCGTTGGTGTGATATGCCTAATCTTTGGATTAGTTATCCCTCTACAACAATAACGCTTCCTTCTCCTTTTTTGGCTTATTGCCTAAGTTCCTATGTAGAATAGGTAGTATGTTACGCTGCGCGGACGGCGGTAATATTCACAATAATAAGGGATGCGGTCGTTATCACAACGCAGCTTACAACCGTTATATATCTCGCATCTTAGGCAGTTCATCATTAACGATTAAGTGAATCGCTGTCTTACATCGGTTGCCTATGCGCCTGGAAAAACTAATAATGTGACGATTGTCGATTGCCGTATTTTTGCTATTAGCATATTAAAAAAAAGAAGTAAGCGAAAACGCTCTTGATGATGATTATCGCAATGTCACCATCACGCAGCTGGTGGTTAAAACTGCGAGTACAACGACGATAATTACCCACGCGAACCACGGTACTTCTTTTATTGTATCTATTATGCTCATATCCATTCCAGCGTCGCTAGCCGTTCAAGCTTAGCCTTGCAGTATATGACTGTTGTTTAATGCGTGCTGCGCTTAATAGTTAAGCGTCGGTTTTTGCGGACGTTGCAACCCTATCCTGATAGGGAAGCAACCACAACAAGCACGATGAAAAAAGAATAGGACTACTTAATTGACTGAAATTTGACAGTATCCATAGTATATCGATACCAAAAACCGTTGTCTCCTAATGAAGTCAGCTTTGTACAGCATTAATTGCCGCATCAACTATGACATCTTCCACCATGGTAAGCGATGGATCAAAGCATCGCTCTCTCATCCAAATGTCTTTGGCAGTAATCCCAGCCTTAATTCCAAGGGTAAGCTCATTTATGCGTTCCGCCACGGATTCCTGAGAGATTATCTGCGCCCCTATTAGCTTGTCACTAGATGCTTCGAAGATTAGTTTAGCCGTAATGGCCTTTCCACCCGGAAAGAACCTGGCCTTCGTTTGTTTTACAGACTTGCCAACCTTGATTGGTATCCCGTATTTACCCGCTATCTCACTTGTCGCTCCTACCGATCCCACCTGCAGGCCCAATATATTGGCCACCGATGGACTCAAACAGGGTTCGTAATATAAAGCTTCACCCAGTATGTTATAGGCTACCACTCGGGCCTGGATCAGCGCTGTTGATGCCAGCAAGCTGAGGCGGGGGCGATACGTCACTGCATCTATCACTTCAACACAATCGCCAAGCGCATATACATTTTCCAAATGGGAGCTTCCTTTTTTGACTCTGAGCGACAGATCGGTAACAATTCCGCCGCTCTCTCCTATTTCTATACCTGCTTTCCTGGATAAATCAACGTTGGGAAGCATCCCAGCAGATATAAGAACAATATCTGTAGGAAATTCATCTACGCCTGCCTTCACCGACTCTACATGCTGCGATCCTTGTATAGCATCGACAGTCGTTCCCAGGAGAAATATTAAGTCGTTATCCAGATATTTTTTAATAATCGATGCCATGTCTCCGTCAAGAAGGGAGGGGAGAAGGTAGGGGAGCTTCTCTGCGACTCTAGTGGTGATCCCCTTTTTCGAAAAAGCAACCGCAGTTTGCAGCCCGATCCAGCCGCCACCAATGATTAGGGCGTTTTCCAATTCTTCTTCATTTATGGCCTTCTCTAGGAGTTTGCCATCCGTGCTACTGCCAATTGTATAGACGCCTTCTATATTTGCCCCCTTAATTGGCGGGATGAAGGGCAAACTTCCCGTGGCTATCACCAAAAAATCATAAGATATCCGCTCGCCAGAGTTAAGAAGGACATGATTTTCTTTAAGATCGATGTCAGTGACTTCAACCGAAGTCCTAAAGTCGATTCCCTTATCCCTATAAAAATCTGGTTTAAATAAGTTGAGCAAGATTGTGCTATACATACCCTGCAATGCAAAAGGCAAACCGCACATGGAAAAGAAGCCTTCGTCCTCCTTCTTGAGCAGCGTTATCTCCATCTTCCCGGGATCTTTGCATCCTCTGAGCAAAAGCTCCAAAACATTAATTCCAGCAGCGCCTCCTCCTATAATTACCACTTTCTCTACCATGTGCCCAATTCTCCCTATGCTGTTCTGTTTCGTCTTTGCCTATTTATCTCAGCACGTGTGATAATCCTCCTAATTGAAAGTGTCTCTTTCACGAGGGACCGCTTGCTTTTCTTGTAGTCATTGCACTGATTAATGCACCATTAGAAAACAACGCAGAACGCTCCAAAAAATCTGCCAGCGGAGGTCGCCGGTTCGAATCCGGCCTGAAAGCGTTTGTCAAAAGCGGCGTAACGCTTAGCCCTGTAACTACTGACTAATCCATCCTCCTGTATGCTAGCGAGCTACGCTGAACTTGCCTTGCCAAGCTGCCTGAAAATGTGAACCCAGAGATTGACCGCCATAGGTACCATTGTGATAATGATAACCAAGATGACGAACAGCGGAGTTATTTGTGTTCTTCCGCTCCAGATCACGTAAAACATAATCGCGTCTGTGACAGAGACGATGATAGCAGCGATGACAAGAGATCTAAAAAAGAGATTGACCACGGTTTTGCCCCTTCTGTTTCAGTGTTGACGGTTTGATTCCTCAGCAATGAGCGACATTTGAGTTGCCTAGGTGTGTATTTCGCCAATACTTTATATACACGTCATAAACGTGTTCAGGCAACGGATGCTTATAAAATCGCCAGTCTACTCCCGAAACCCCGTGCGTGAGTATTTATTAGTTCGTCTTTACCCTCTAGCTGTGTTCGCAACCGTATTACTTCGGTATTATCACGGGTATGAAGCTCGTTAATATAGCTATCTTCGAGATAGGCGGCTAGAGCTTTAATAGTCAGTGCTGAACGGGTTACGTTATCGCGGTTAGCACGTTCAATAACGGCTTCCAACAGCTCGGCGGGTAGGGTTATAGACATACGAAATAGCGTCATATAATCTGTGTGGTACTATCTCATTTGGTATTACGCTGCCGATATCGTATTATCAGCGTAAGCACCACGTTTTAGAGCCAATGCAGGCTCGGTTGAATGGCTATATTATAGGCTGTGTGGTGCGCTATTTTGGCTATTTTAAAAAAAAGTACGCACGTAGGATTAACCAAGGCCCGGACCATAATATCATAACCCACCCACCTAAGCGAAAAATAGGCCGTCGCCCGGGCCCGAGTGATAGTGCCGTATAATCCTTTAAGTTAACGCTGCAAATGAGGTAATGAGTAGAATATAAAGAATCGAGCAACTAGCAAGCGATGCCGCCCGCGACAATTGATAAAATTACTTAACGCATAAGTGATTGGCAATGAGTAGGGGTGTATCGAATGGCACTTTACACAGAGGACGAACTTAAAGAATGTGCGAAGAAAGCGTTGCCCACTGACGATTTTAGCGAGGCCACGTGGGACTACCTCGGCGATGCGCTGTATTACGTTTCAGGTATTATGGATAACGAGGGCAAAGAGCACACGCTGAACGTCCGAAACCGCGACCGAAGCGGCGACCCTCCTGAGATAACCGACGCTCTTACCGGCCAACGATATTGGCCGGATGTAAAAAAATAAGACGTTATCTATCGTGAGTTCTGCCTCGTAAAAACTGGAAGTCGCCGCCGCTAAGTTGCTTGTAACGGCCCTGAGCGTCCTGCCATCGTGAACGTCCTGAGCAGTAATACATATCGTGAGTTATTGTGCGTGGCCGTCGGTATAACTCGCAATAATATGGGATCCGGTCATTATCGCCGCGTAGCTCGCACTTGACATAGCGTTCGCAGCGTACGCAATAGGTCATATATCGATAACGAGACGGTGACGCGCTAAGTAGCTAACCGGCGTGTATAGCGAAAGTAATGGCTGCTAAACGATAACATTTAAGCCGCGCCAGCGCGAATTTACTTGCTTAGACTTTTGTCAACTAGACAAGGAGGTGAATATCCATGGTAAGAAGTTGGGAGGATCTTGAAAAGGTAAAGGCTAGCGTTGGTCGATCGGGTTTGGTAGGAGGCGTTTGTTGGTTTTTCGGTTTCGTATTCGCTGTGCTGGGACTCATCGGTGATGCCGCGAACGTCAAACTCGGCTTAACGCCATGTTCTTGGTTTCTGCTCGCAATCGTAGTTTCCGTACTTAGCGTATCTGTATACATCGGCTGGGCGGCTGCTTGGTATTTGAGGTCGTCCACATAGCTAAAAGTGAAAATCTTGAGGCAATGCTCGCAGTAATAAGGCAGCTTATCCTGGTTGTCGCGTAGCTTGCAGCCGTTATAATTCTCACATCTACGGCAGTCCATCATTAACGAGTAGGTTAACGCGCCCCTATTACATTCGTTTCCTAAGTCCGGATAAAGTAATAGCAGGCGCTTGTATAATCTTGGGCGCTCAATCACCAAAGAACATAATAAACACGTAATACGACGATGAGAATGAGGACGCCAATGAAAAGCAAATAAAATGTATATTTGAGCGGATCCTGTTTCATCATCCATATTGGATTCATATTCCCCCCACTTAACGGAAATTGGACAGATAGACAAATAAGTAGCCTAAATGAGTTATTTTTTTCACCCTAACCTTTATTACGCGGGTGTAGATATTAGTACTTTTAACAGGCACAGCGACATAAGTGCTGTGTCACCATTATACAAACGACAAACGGAGGTGGAAAAGTGAAAAAGGCAATCGCCGTGCTAGCATTGTTTGTTGTGCTCTCATTGTTTGCTGCGACGAACGTAATAGCACAGTGCTCTGCGTCAACGACAACGGCACCTGCGTGCACGACTAGCGCGCAGTGCACGAGCTACACCACTGCAGCCTGCTGCGTTTGTACGTGTCCAACCGCATGTTCCACTCCTGCCTGTTGCCCCGTAGTAAAGAGTGCGGCAACGGCATGCTGTGTCGTCACAAAGTGCTGTGAACCCGTTTTGTATAAACCGGTACATAAGTTCGAACCTTACAAAATGCCTCAGCTCGGCTAATATGTCTAAAGGTTCTATTAGGTACAGATAGACCCATAGTGAGCATTTAAATCCTTGAGCATAGGCTTTGGCACTCTATTTGACGATTTGACGGTATGTACGGTATTTTTTCCACATTAGAGGATTTTAGGTATTTACTTTTTTGATTCTTTTTTTACCCCCCCTTTCCTAGCCTTTGAAAATTACTACAGCACTTTACTCAGTTAAACACGTAGCTTGCAGCCGTTATATCTCACGCATCTACGGCAATCCATCATTATGCAAGTAGCTAGTTAGCCCCCTTCATTCATTATCCATGTCCCAGGAAACTAATGATAGCCAGAATTGCTAATGCTGAGATAACGCTACAAAATAAGGTATGTTTGCGTTTGTGCATGTGTGCAAGGGGACAAATAGCTATTACACTAAGCCTTGTTACTTCAGGTCGTGAACGGAGCCCTATAAGTGCTTGAAATCAAAAAAGAAATAAAAAGAGCAAATATAAAGGGAGATTAAACGGAACACGGTTGGGCATATACCGTTTCATCATCCTAATTATTTGATTCATCTCTCAACCTCACTTCGTCCAATCACCAAAGAACAAAATACACACGTAAAAAGACGATGAGAACGAGTAAGCCGATAAAAAGCAATGGTAACGCGTATTTCGATGGTGTTTTGATGTAACGCTTCACCATCCTAATTATTGAATTCATAATCGCTTACTACGTAGCAAAACAGAGCTTAAACGTAGTGTTTTGAGTCATTTTTCACTGGCCAGCTGAATTACTAGGGCCTAAAGCTCAGGAAAAGATGTCCGTTTCTTCTACGTTTATTATTCTATTTTTCAACCTCTTCGGGCCGCCTTCGCGTGAGCGATTCATACAAATTATCGAGGTATGCCTTTCGTTCTTTGATCGTCGGCTGTAGTTGTTCAATAAACGCAATCCCACCCAGGCGGGTTATTTCGCGCTCCACTTCCATAGCGTCCTTATCGAGTTGCGCGAGTAAGTTAACGGCGTTATCCCTCAGAGCGACCGCGTCGTTAAACATCGTTGCCGCGTTTCGTACGACGTCTTCCGCCTCGGTCATAATTAGCGTTTCATAACGGTGCATCCACCAGGCGATATTGTCCTTATACCTGGCCTTATCGCTGGCCTCATCCTGGTGTTTAAACACATTCATAATCTTCGCTCCGGCTTTATCCAGATTAATAGCCATTTTTAGGCCTTCGGTTTTTCATATAGTCAAAACGGCACGTTTGCATACACGTCGCCTTCTTGACGGAAAAATTAATCAAGAAGGTAAAACGGCGGTGTGATAGCTTAAGTGTTACCTATTAGCCGGCAACTCTCAATAACGTGTGAGTTTTAGCTCGCTTCTCGAAAACGCCAGTTTAAGCTTATCTAGTCGGTCTACTGTGTTATCTGGTACTGGGGGTAGTTCGCTCGCGCTTGCGCTAGAATTAGATTGCTTTATGGAATTGAAAAAAAAGAGTCGCTTATCGCCGCTGAATCGCCTAAATAAGCCCTGCCGAGGCTCCGACTCGGGTTCAAATCCCGACTCGGGCGCTCCTTTATTTGATAAGCGGAGGCTATAATGGGGTTGCTTTATGTAGCTCGTATTCGGATACAGGGTGCTTAGACAAGGACTGAAAGGCCACAGACTGCAGAGCTAAGCCGGTTGCTTATCGTTACGAGGTTGTTCGTGGCGTTACCGAAAAGGTTTGGGAGCACCGGTAAGCGGATATTGACGTATGACGCATTTTGGGTCGCGTTTTGCGTCCCATTTTGCCCCCCCGCCTGATACGTGCAGCCGGAAGCAGCGACAACGAGAGCGGCTATCACGCCAATGAGAATGACTAGCATTATACGTTTCACGTTCTGTTGTGCTCCTCCTACGTTTTTCAATTTTACCACACTTTCACTCTACTTTTAGCTAACAATTACCCAGGTAGACCTACCATTTTGCCCCGTGAACAACGATTGCGTAGAGGTTGATGAACTCATCTTTGAAATCGCAGACTACAAAAATGACTATGCCGATATGGCTGCCGAAAAATTTTTAGGAAGTACTCGACCAGTTGGGAAAGTTATCAATACCTGCGAGACCCTGTGGACGATAGCTGGCTACTTAACAGTGCACGTCAGCAGTTGCGACGAATTATCAAAAGGATATAGGCGCACACGCATCAGTGTCGAGAATATGGCTATTCGTATTTTCCTGTGTCTTTTTACCGCAGCCTGACATTCAGTCATTTTTTACCTCAACTTTGAGCGTAACAAGCTTTTCATACTTCTGCTTATAAGCGAGGTATGGTAGAATATGCGATAGTACTTGCTCTGCGGTGCACGTGCGCTCAATGCCTTTCGAGCTTGTCTGAACCCACCCGCTTTTCTCTTTTCTAAAGCTCTGCACACTGCCATTCTTCGTTGTAAAATAAATTACGCACTCGCTGTTCTTCATTTGCTAATCCTCGGCCCCAAACAGCTTATTTACCTTTTCGCATCCATCATTGTTAGGAGGGTTATAGAAACACAGCTTTTCTGGGACTCCTTTAGAGTAATTCACGCATCCCCAGCATTGACTAAACAGCCGCGCACCATGTTTATCTCTATGGGCTTGCATAACTCAGTTGCTCTTTCCAAAGGGATTGAAATTTCTGATGGCATAATCCATAACTATTCTTGTTTTGTCAATTTAGTTTTTTTCTACTATGACGCCTATATGGAACATTGGAAAGACATAGAATGCGTGGTTCTCAAGAAATATGAGGGGAGGTAACAAAGCTTGATAACCAAAAGAGACGATAGGCGATACAGATTTGCCCTTGTCATGGACTCGCATAGGACTCTGTGGGCTCGGAAAGCGTTTAAGCAAGTGGCGAAAGCGCATACATTCGATCGTAAGCATGTGACTCAAATCATGCGGGCAACCGGCTCTCCCGAAACGGCATTAGAACACATCAAAACATACTTTGATGGCCAATCTCGCATCTATTTGACAAACGCACTCAGAATCGTATGGAAAGAGACGGGAAAAGCGGCTATCGAGGTCACGCACGACGTCCTCACCGGGGGGGATTTTCTAAGGGATTATTCCGCGATCACAAAACAAGATCCGGCTGTCGAGAGAGTTCAAGCGGCATGGGACCTATTCGTCGAGAACAAGATCACGTCGAGGGCGAACAAGGTCGTCGGGGTAACCGATACGGCTTATGCACAAATCCAAGATGTCATGGCCCAAGGCGTCAAGGATGGATCGACTCACTACGAGATCGGACTGCAAATTGAGTCTATTATGGGTGAGACGTGGAAGGCCCGAGGGGAGACAATCTCACACACAGAGGTCAACTCTGCAATGAACGCGGCTATGCTGGAGGATGCGAGAGCAATGGCTTCAGATCTAAATAAGGTTTGGGCGTGTACGTTCTTGAACAGCCGTCAAGATCACATAGACGCCGACGGTCAGTCAGTCCCTCAGTCAGAGCCGTTTATGGTCGGCGGGGAGGAAATGATGGAACCCGGAGACGATTCAGCAAGCGCCGATCAAATAATCAACTGCGCTTGCACGATGTTCTTTGAGCGTCCAGAGGAAGCCTCCGACTAAGGAGCAAAACCGAGTCGCTCACCTACCGCCTGCGATTTTGTATTTTTTAGTTCCTATTAGCATCAACAAGTCGGAGCCTGTATTAGGCTCCGGTTGTTGTGTCGAATTCGTCCGTCAAAGCGTTCAGATGTTACCTAGTTGGTCGTCGCCTCTTTAGGGCTCCGTACGCGGGCGGTTCCCTTAGTGGAAACAATAATCCCATAAATCCGCCGGGCGGAACCGCCGCCGCTAAGTTGCTTGCAACAGCTGTATGCAATGCTGTCCCCTTCTTCTTCTAAAACTGACTGGTGGAAAAAGTATATAAAGCCGCTTCTGAGAAATAGGCCGTTCTAGCAGCATTTTAAGGCCACTGAATCAACAAAAGAGACGTATAAACTGATCCGTTTAGGCCTATTATCTACAAGTTAACGTGCGGGGGTAAAAAACAGCTAAAAAGGTCGGGGTAATTGGCCCCAGAGTACGTAGAGAATACTACTTTTTCCAGAAACGCCACTTTTGGACTGCGCGTTGCATACGCTGTAACGCCTGTCGCCGTAAAGTGCAAATCAATTTGGAGCCACCTTAGTAGAAGTAATTGAGTCTAAAGTCCTTTCCGCAGGATCAAAGTTGAGCAACTGCACAAGTACCTCTCACTCTGACCGCCTGCATCCTCAAAAGTTGTTGCGCTTAAAGTGTGGTGTCTTCCCAGTATCTCATATAGACATCATACACGTGCTCAGGCAGCGGATGTCGATAGTAAGTCCGTTCAACGCCTGCACGCTGTGAGTAAGGACGTAGGCGCGATTCGACTCATTCTATTCGATCACGTCACCCCACAGTTCGGCGTCTGTAGATTGGACGGGACAAAATTAGTCTTGCACAGCGCTAACGGAATAGTCAGCTTCTGCGACCATTTGCGAATGGTTTCTAAAAAAAGACAAAGTTCATTGTACTCTCTGCTGTCACAAATAGTTTCCACGACCCCCGGCGAACCCCGTCTAGAATCACCCTATTTGCTGTGGGCTTGAGCACATTTCGTCCTGTGATTCTATGAAACTCTCTTCTTCTCCTGCATTCCGGCTTACTCTGAAAAGCTCGTCCGTTGATCGCACCGAAACCGACAACGTCGAAACAGTTCATGGAAACAGCTCACGCAGATTAATTTTGAATTCGCCCAGTTTTCCGCCGTAGTTACCCGCAGAAATCCTGACAACACCGTCGATGTCCAAGGTGGCTTCAATTCCTTTTTTCATCGCTTCTCTCACTGTGTCAAGCGAGGTTCCGTTAATGACTATTTCGGGGATATATCGAACGCCCTCTGGAACCTTGTGGACATCTTTCAATCTGTGCTTAAGAGAAGGACAGAAGGGATCGTTTGTGGTTGGACCTATCAGCGGAAAATGGGTTTCTAGCTTTGAGCCTGCGGAACACACATCGAAAGGGGTCACCACACCATTTATGCGGTCGATAGCACGTAGGGCCTTCTCTCCGGCTTTTCGTAGAGCTTCTTTTGAGTTACACATGACCCAGAAATTCGCGCCCATCACGCCGTGAGCGTACCCCAAACATCTTTCAATGATAAAATCTGGGACCATAAGTGGAACAACAACAATGTTTCTGCCAAAGCGTTTTTCCACCCATTCATATCCGTCCCCGCAATGCCCAACTCGCTCCATCATGTCCATGTGACCTTCTGCGTCCGGCAACGCGTCGAAGACCGCAGTGAAGGGTTTAACAAGTATGTCTTGGCGAATCCTATAAGAGAGTTCAGCCTCAAAATCTTTTAAAGAAACAGTTAAGGCTTTCTTCTTGTCCAAACCCCCCCAGAACTGTAGGACAGCGCCCTCGCGCTTATCTGGTGTCTTGTTTTCGTCAAGCCACTTCTCTACGCCGCCTTCCACTCTGCCAATCACAACTGAAGGTGTTGCCGTAGAATCTTCGGCTGCACTGCGCAGAGTTGCTTTGTCGTCAGCCGTGATCATCACTCGGCAAAAAATACCGGCAAATGCCTCGGCATAAGTGTCTTCAATCTCAACTTCGAACGCCATTTCTTATCCGAGCCTCCCGATATATTCTCTTTTGACCTTTCTCTGACTTTGCTGATTTCTTTAACTAGAGATCCTTATTATCAGCAGTTACTATTTGAACCTAGGGTAACCTGTAACGGCAATTAAAAGAGTCGAGAAAGCAGAACGTGACTGATTGCGCTGCGCCCAAGAGAGACCCGACCCTAGTGGAACGCTAACTGCGAGGCCTGTCAATTTCCACGAGTGCAAAAAACTGCAGCGATTATTGCTGTAACCAAGGCGGTTTCTAGCCTTCTCGTCCCCTTGTTCTACTTCAGGGTTTTTCTTGGGGACGAATCGAATACTCGAATTAGTTTGCCCTATACCAAAGACCTTCCAGGCTGTTTGAAACGCCGATCGATGAGGGCACAAGCTGCTGAATGTGCTGTTACAAGTCGCTAGCTTTCGACAGCTACATATTTACGTGGCACATCCCGCAGGTTGAAGGATCGTTGAGCCTATGATAATAGGTATAGTCGTGTCCATTTATGCTAGTCGGTACGGAAGACATCGTGCTGGCATTCGTGGCAACCCCCGCACTTGGGCTCGCGGACCCTGCCGGACTCGCAGCCGGTGTGTTCGAGGCGCAACCAGCAACGCCGATTGCCAGTGACACAATGGCGACGGACAGAACAAGAAAAACTAGCTTATTCATCACTGTCTGCATTCTGCTTGTGTCTTAAATCTTTTTGCTGCACTCGGTGGAGCGAACCTGTTCACTCTTTGTGCGGCTTGCCTTCTTCGACTCGTCTCTTAGCCTGCCGCTGCGAACGAGGAGACCGCCAAAAAAGCACTTTTCTCTAAACACTCTCATTTATCTGTAAAAATCCCGGCTACGTGACAACAAGCAGTCCTTAAGTCTACAGTGCGCCTGAAATCAAAAGGCCCCCGTAAGACGATTTCAAAGTGCCCTGAAGCTTCAACTAAGGGTGTTTGCTCATAATCTCAACGGGCCTTGCACTTCTCGACGCTTCTTGCAGCTCCTTTTAGGCGGAACGCTCGCCTTACGATGTGCGCATTTTTTTTGGTGATCGCATGATAGACGGCGCCATAGCGTACAGGGCCTTGATTATCCGTTGCACGAACGTAAGAAACACTTTCAGAACGCACGGCAGATCCTTAAATATGATCTTTGCGCCGTTACGTGTGTCGATGCTGAAGAGCAAGGGTCCGCCCAATGGGCTACCTCGAATTATCCTTGTTGTGGCGGGCTCGCGCTCTGTGTTGACCGGCTAAATCCCGTTGAGGCTTTTCGACTAGTGCGCCGTCTTTGCTGATTGTTTCAGGGATGGAGTGGTTTTTGCCGCGCGGCAGTGGCTACGAAAAAGCCTCCCTTTTACGCTATATCGTCGTCTACATAGCATTTGAGGGGCGCTCCTTGTCCGGTTGCGAGAGCGCACTTGTTAATAGAAATGCAAGTCGCTTTTCTTCGGTCGCCGCTTTGCCATCTCAGAACGAGCCCAGGCTCTCGGATCAACGGACGACAGAGACCGACGTAATCGGTCTCCCCGTTTGCGACGACTTGCTCGACAAGTTCCAGTGAGCGTAGGCCACCCGTCATAATGGTTGGTATCCCGGTTGCTTGCTTGACCTCGCTGCACCACGCTCGCGTAAACCGTTCTTCGTCAATGCGAGAAATGGGGCTGCGAAGCGCCGTCTCGTTCCACGCCGCTCCTTGCAACCCTTAGCTAATCTCGAGCACATCGCACCCTGTCATTATAAGCGACTGGGCTGCCGCTAGTCCTTCGTCAAAGGTGAGCCCATCTACAACGCCGCCTTGCACTCCGAGCTTCACGATGACGAGATATTCCGGTCCGCCGCAGTCACGGATCGCATGTAGCACCTCACAGTGGAGCCGAATTCGATTCTTTAGAGTTCCTCCGTAATGGTCTGTGCGCAGGTTAGTGAGCGGTGAGAGGAACTGGAAGAGCACGCTGTCGTGGGCTGCATGAACCTCGACGGCGTCAAAGCCGGCTCGTGTAGCTCGCTCTGCTGCTTCGCCAAAGCTATCAACGAGCACGGCGAGGTCTGCAGCTATCGCAGCGTGATAGTTGTCAGAATAGAACGGTTTTTCGGTGTACGGGCATACTGGCACGATTGATGGCCCGCCCGCCTCATTGCCGAGCGTCTTTGATACGCCGCTGACCAGAATCCTGAGTGGCTCAGCTGTGCGGCAATGGATCCTCCGGCATCGCTCACCGCGGCGTCAAGCGCGAAAAGCGTCCAATGCTATCGTTGTTATATAGCTGAAATGAGGCGGGCTCGAATTGACCGCACGGATGAACGCTGATTGCACCGGCGATAATTAACTCGACCCCGTTTTCAGCGAAGTGAACAAGCCTTCTGCATTCTGCTTCCGTGATAACGCCGTGCTCATCAGCCGCCGTACCGCTCGTGGCAGCCGCAAGGACGAAACGGTTGCGAATGCTTTGTATTCTAATTTGCAGCGGGGCGAACAGGCTTGCGTTTTCCCCCTCCTATGTATGCTCAATTGGCACTGATTTCACTCCTGTCAGAGCATACCTCTATAGCGGCTAACGAAGTTGGGTGTTATATTGCGTCGCTATTTGGGCCGGTAAGGAAAGAGTTTTCTTTTTGTAGCGACTTGCATGAGGTTGCCTGTTGAGGTGCTTTTGGCGTCAAAAAAAAGACTGGGTGAAAAGGCTTCAGACTTATGCTTTAGCACCTTTGTTCGCGCGATGTACGATTACTTCAATCCGCTGTTGCAAGCGATCGAAGAACTTCAGCGCGATGCCAAAAAGAATCACAAGAAGTGATAACTGATCAAGCAGGATCTGACAAACGCCGATCGTCTTCTTCGACTCGATCAAGCCACTCATCGACTAAACAATTAAACACGTTCTCCTGTTCAACTTCGAGCCCGTGGCCAGCTTTGTCCAATATAACGAAAGTCCCGCGGGAAAAATTTTCGATAAGCTTTAGGGAGTCACGATATCCGACCGAGGCATCTTGGCGCCCAGAGAGGATAAGCGACGGTCGGTCGAATGCGTGTTCGAGCTGGTCTACATCAAAGGAAAGACCATACCCGCGCTTTTCAAACCGCTTAAGAAATGCCCGATCTTTTGCGCTCACACCGGGAATGATATCCTGCACGAACCGATTCCATCGCTTCTGATCTTGCATTACGAGCACGCGCTCAAACAAGTGCTTGAACTCAGTCTCTTCGAGGCTTGCTAAGAACGATGAATCATTCACAAATACCTGCTTCGATGGAAGGTCGCGCCGCTTTCGATCAGGAATGATAACGGGACAGATGAGAAGGGCTCCTTTGAGACGTTCGGGCATCAAATTGATGATTCCGCGGGCGAGGTAAGCCCCATAGGATTCGCCAGCCACTAGGAACGAGGCGTCAGGGACGACCTTGTTGACAAAAGCTATGATCGCGTCTAGCATCTGATCGGCATTGTTCAGCCAGGGGGGTGCCGGCGTACCGCCCATACCCGGCAAATCGAAGTAAATGCGTTTCCATCCAGCGCGTTTTTCAAAGATTGGCTCCATGCAGCCAGTCATGACATGACTGTCAATGCCGAACCCGTGAATCATTAATACGGGCACTCCCTCGCCAAGTGTTTTGCAATAGAAGTGCAGATCACCGATGTCGCACAGCATTGGTAGTGAAGTGAGAGGCGGAGGTTAAAAGCGTAGCGTTTTTGCTGACAACGTTTGGTGAGCTTCTTGCAAAATTCACGGTGACCCCTCACGCGCTCCTCGCACGACTACTTTAACGCTATCTCGAGCAGGTGTTTCTTGCGTGCGTTTCCGTTTGAACTCTCTTCGACCTAGGGCACAGGGCCTGACCACGAACAAACCGGAGTAAGAAATACCAACGGGTCTTTCTAAATAGGATGAGCAACATATCGCTTAATAGCGCCCTCGCGTTGACTTGTGGTAGTTCACGCTTTTTTATCGGTTATTGTTGGGCGGCGGCGCCGCGTGTCTCTAAAATGAGGTAGTCACGCTCTGTGCAGACACACGGCTTTAATGCCTTTTCCCAACTGCTTGTCCCAAGAACGAGGTACTATTTTAACTTGTTGGATTAAGGGTTAGAGTTCTACTGCAACTTGCGCCGGCGCCGTTTCACGATTTGCGAGCAGAATAAGCGTCTATTTATCCCAAGACCATTTGATCCAGCCGTCTTTGAGATCCGGCAAAGATCTTCAGCGATACTCGACTTGATACAACGAGTAGAGTTTTGTTGGGTTGACCCGTTAGTTCGAACGTAACCGTCGAATAATGCCCCTCAGGCCAATCGGCGCCTAGCCACTTTGGCACGTTCCTTTTGTCTGGAACCATTTCAATAGTCGCGCCAGAGGCCCAGCCGTTGAAGGTGCTGAACTCGCCCCCAACTTGTCTGCTTATTGCCGTTGGCGACTGGGTAAATTCTGTATGCTTTTTCGAATCCATAGGGCTTTATAGACATCGTGAGGTGTAGCTTCAAGCGAAATAGATTAGTGATTGTTTTTAGTCTTCATCGGAGCGCCAGACCCCTGCCACGTGCTACCGGTTGTTTGTGTGCTCGATAAAGCTGTTCTGAAGGTGGCATTACATTCTCCTGACTTATCATGTAAGTGATGAAAACCTTGCGCTCGAACAAGCCGCAAGTCTCTGCTATCGCGCGGAGAGCACCCCGTTTGTTCGAAATTAGCCCCCCCTGTCTCGGAAGCGTGAAGCTATATAGGATACCCGCACACGGGTACGTGTTTAAGCATAAACAGGAGGTGACGGCGTGTATCGAGCAAATACAAGAAACAATTTCGGCGGCGGCTACAAGAGCTATGATAGCAAGCCAAAGAGTGCCCCTGTAGATGTCGGAAAGCAATACGACGTGAAAATCGAAGATATTGCAAAACAAGGCGATGGCATAGCTCGCATTAGTGGTTTCGTGATTTTCGTTCCACACACTAAGATCGGTGACGAAGTTAAGATAGAAATCAAGGCTGTGAAGCGCAACTTCGCTTTTGCTGAAGTAGTCGAAGAGTAACCTGGCTTGTTGAATTGCGGATTGAACTGAATTGATGGATTAACTACATTATTGTTGGAAGTTTGCGCTGCGCGCCTTGACTAATATGTTGTTCTTCCATCTACCTTTTTGATTGGCTCCTCACTCGGCGCGTGGTGGCGCCCGTTTTTTTGAGATTTTTGCTGTTCTTCGGGACGTCTATTTTGCATCGCGTTTAGAGGACGAGATGAGCGCCCCGATTGCATATCGTTGTTTTTTGGACGGTTCCAAACTCGCTAAGCGCGTTGGCAGGATCTATAGCGTAGACGGCATCTCCGAGCATTGCCATCGAGGCGAGCCCCTCGCTGGCTTCCACTGCCTCGACCGCGTCTCGCGCTTTCTGACTTATAAGCTCACTGTCGCAGGCAAATTGCCACGACAGACGCATGAATTCGTCAAGAGTTGGCCTCTCCATTAGCTTTCGTAACGCGGCTGATCCTAACTTGTTTGTGACGGTGATCATACCTCGATCTGCCAAGATTTCGGGCGTCGGTAGGGGTCCAAAGACAACATAAGAAATTTCAAGCGGGGGGGTGGGAATTCGATCAACGGCGTTTTTATGCCTGATAACGATACCCCCGATTGCCTGGGCGACAACGTCGCCGACTCCAGTTTTGTTAGCGATTTCTGCTCGTTGTGCGACATCGCAGAGTTCATTGAAGCTGCGCTTGAGCCCCCATAACTCATTAAGGGAAAGAGCAGTGCTTAAAGCTCCGGCGCCACTCGTTCCGAGTCCACAGCTGATCGGCCCTGCCAGCTCAGTCCGAATATCGGATTTCTTGTCAGACAGAGAAGCAGCGACTGTCTCCGTCGTGGGTGCTTGGGCAAGCGTTCCGTTGATATAAACGCTCCCATTGCCTGCGAAAGCCTCGGTCGTAGCACCGTCTGCTATGACAACGCCGCACCCATCTGAGGAAATCTTTTCCCTTTCGAGCTTTAAGGCGAAAAACCCAGTTATATGAAAGGGGCAAAACGCTTTCATGTGCTGTTCATTCGCTGAACGATGGCATCGATAATCTTCACTGCGAGGTACGCCTTATCGCCTTGATACCGTTCGACGCGCGTGTCTACGATATATATCTCGTTGTCTTCGGTACCCATACCGCGTTCAGTCACGTCGTTTGCAACCACAAGATCAACGGGAATCGAGCGGGCGCATTCAATGAGCTCATCCGGAGTTGTGTGGGTCTCTGCTTTAAAACAGACAATAAAGAGGTTTGGGTACTTCGCTCGAACGATGTCGGTAAGCTTGGGCACGTTTTTCAGCTCGAGAAGCTGCGTTTGACCCGATTTGATCTTCTCGACGTGTTTTTCGACCGTGAAGTCCGATATGGCCGCCGCGTTGATAAAAATATCGTACCCCTTTTCTAGTTCCTTGAGCACCGCGTCGCTCATCTCTGCTGCACTTTCCACGCGTACCTGATTCACGAGCCACACGCTGTCATTGTGCACGATGGTGACGTCAGCACCTCTTCTAAAAGCTTCATAGGCAATCTCTCTGCCAGTCCGGCCAGAGCTCCGCGTGGTGAGGATGCGAATCGGGTCCACGGCCTCTATCGTCGCACCGCTCGTTATCAAAATTCTTTTTTCTGCTAAATCCCCTCGTGATAAAAGCCGTTCGACGGTGAGCACAATTTCGCGTACGTCCGCGAATTTTGCCCTGTCTTCTTCGGTGCGCGGCCAAACGAAATGCACTAGCTCTCCGAGACGTTTGAGGTTCTCCTTGATAAGTGGATGAGAATACATCGACAAGTGCATCGCAGGAACCATCACTACAGGCTTGCCCGATCCCAAGGCCGTGACGGCGCACGTCGTTACTGGAGTATCGTCAATGCCATGTGCCACCTTGCCTATCGTATTTGCCGTGCAAGGGGCAATCAGCAGCAAGTCCGCCGATCCTTTATTTCCGAGAAACGCGACGTGCTCTACCTGTCCTGTAAGTTCGTTGATCACAGGGTTCTGCGTGGCGTATTCCAACGAGTTCGGGTGAAGAATACGTAAGGCTGCCGGCGTCGTAACGGCGTAGACCGTCGCGCCCTTGCGCTTGAGCTGACGGATTAGCTTGACCGTCTCTACTGCTGCTATACTTCCAGTAACGCCTACGATAATGGTTTTGCCGTCTAAGCTATTCATGTACGTTCAAACGGTTGTTTTAAGCTAATGTCTGCACGGTTTACTGATTAAGTTTTGCATCGACCTCAGATACGAGCTGTGCGCGCTATCTGAGGCAAATCGCACTGAGTTTTTGACGCTGTCGGACACGTGTAATGACGCGTGGCGTGCTAAGGCGCTCATGAGGGCTCGAGCGAAATACATAATACCCGTCCCTTCGTCTGAGACTGTGATGACGCAGAATATTATACGGAAGGGCCGCCTAACGGAGTTCGATGAACACGCATCGAGGTTTACCTCCTCGGTCGTCACTGATGCGTGGCTCTTTTACTACGACATTCTCGTCGATCTCGCGCACATTAGAATGCTTAAAACGCAGGCAATAATCGGGCAAACCACCTACAAAGCACTGAAAAAGTCGCTGCTTAACATCAAGGAGCGCGGTTATCCGCAGCTTCCAAAGGACGTTGACGACGTCCATGTTGCAATTGAGACAGCACTAACTAGTGACGTGGGGACTGCGCAAGCTGGCTGGCTGCACGTAGGCCGGTCGAGGAATGATGAGGTTGCAGCATGCATTCGCATGGCCGTGCGCGACGCGTTACTTGTGCTTAAGGAAGCCGTTCTTGCCCTACAAAGTACGCTTCTAGAACGGGCAGCTGACAACGTGCACACTTTGATGCCGGGCTTTACGCACTTACAGCACGCCCAGCCGACCACGCTCGGGCACCATCTGCTCGCGCATTATGATGCACTTGAGCGAGACTTGGCGCGACTGGGAAACTGCTATGAGCGAACGAACCGATCGCCCTTAGGGGCAGCCGCTTTTGCCTCAACTGGTTGGCCGCTCGATCGGGATTCAACCGCATCGACGCTCGGCTTCGATGGCATCATTGAGAACTCCATGGATGCCGTAAGTACCCGCGATTTCGTTATAGAGGCGCTTGCCACTGCCTCAAATCTGATGATCACGCTCAGCCGTCTTGCTGAAGAGCTCATACTCTGGAGCACGTCCGAGTTTGGCTACGTAGAGCTGGACGACAAGTTTGCCTCGACAAGCTCTATTATGCCGCAGAAGAAGAATCCTGACCCGCTTGAACTAATTCGGGCTAAAACGGGTACGGTCGTCGGGGCGCTCACGGCTAGCTTGGTGATTTGCAAGGCGTTGCCATATAGCTACAACCTCGACTTGCAGGAGGTCACGCCGCATTTACACCAAGCGATGGACACGACAGTCGACTGTGTCCGCATTGCTGATGCGGTATTACGCACGATTATCATTAACAGAGATAGGCTAGCTGAAATGACCTCAGTGGGTTTCACGACGGCAACCGAGCTAGCCGACACTATTGCCCGCGCAACGCACGTTCCTTTTCGAACCGCACATACCATTGTCGGGGAAGTCGTGCGGATCGGCACGTGCGATCTTGACACGATCGATCGAGTCGGGATAAAGCACGTGGGAAAGCCTCTATCGCTCCTTGGTTTGACAGCGGACGACGTCATAGAGGCTCTTGACGTAAGCCATAACGTCGCCAGTAGGAACGTGAAAGGCGGGCCTGCGGGCAGTGAGGTGGCGCGAATGATAAAAACGCGACGCAGGTTGCTGCATTCTCGACGGCGACGCCTCTCGCTACAACAAAACGCGCTGCAGAGGGCGGAGAAAGACCTGCTGCACGAGTCCGGGGCCTAAGATGGACGACATACGACACGGTGATCGCGTCAGAGTGGTCAAGGACGAGAAAGAGTTCCTCGGCGTGCTTATGCCGAGTGCCACAGATTTCGTTGTGATTAAGCTCGACAGCGGTTATAACGTCGGCTTTGCGCCTGAGGGGCTGAAGATGGCGCTCGTAGAGAAGGGAGCGCCTGTCACGGCCGAGAGATTACCTCGGCCCGTGCGATCTGAGCTGCCGCGGCTGAGCATCATCTCGACAGGGGGCACCATTGCGAGCAAGGTGGATTACCGAACGGGCGCCGTAACGAGTCAGTTCGACGCGGAAGACATTATCGACGCAATTCCCGGCTTAGCTGAAATCGCCAACATCGAAGGTGTGATGCTCTACAACATATTGAGCGAAAACATGCGGCCAGAGTTGTGGTCAGAGCTTGCACTCTGCGTTTACAATAAAGTGCGTGAAGGGGTTAACGGGGTGCTCGTAACGCACGGTACAGATACTTTGGGATACAGCGCCGCAGCCTTGTCGTTCATGCTGCAGGTGCCCGTGCCGGTCATACTCGTCGGCTCGCAAAGATCGGCTGACCGCCCAAGCAGTGACAACGTGGTGAATACGATCTGTGCCGCCGTAGCAGCCACGAGCAACCTAGCCGGGGTCTTTGTGATAATGCATGAAGATGCATCTGATGACGCCTGCCTCGTTCATAGGGGAACGCGCACCAAGAAGATGCACACGTCACGTCGCGACGCTTTTCGATCGGTAAATGCGGCACCAGTGGCACGGGTTAACTATCATGAACGATCTCTGCAATTCTTAGCCGATCGGACGAGCCGAGGTGGCTGTGAACTCTCCGTCCGTCCAAAGATCGAGCCAAAATGCGCTCTTATAAAATTCTTTCCTGGAGCGAATCCCAAAATTATGGACTATTACGTGAAACAAGGATACAAGGGATTGGTTATTGAAGGAACGGGCCTCGGCCACGTTGCGAGCGACTGGATCCCGCACGTGAAAAAAACGGCGGCGGCTATACCTGTTGTCATGACCTCTCAGTGCATCTACGGCAAGGTGTGTGACAGAGTCTATGATACCGGCCGTGATCTCTTGAAAGCAGGGGTACTTGAGGGTGACGACATGCTCAGTGAAACGGCGCTGATTAAATTAATGTGGGTGCTTGGCCAGACGTCCGATCGTGACGAGATTCGAACGTGTATGAAAAACGACATTGCTGGGGAGATAGCCGCAGACGAGACCAAGACGTGGGGCACGTTTAAGGAGTTGCCGTGAAGGAGCACGACTATAAGAAAGTCGGTCTGAAAGCAGGCGTGGAGATCCATCAACAACTAAACACCGCATCAAAGCTGTTTTGCAGTAGTCCGACGGAACTGAGGGAGACGAAAGACGCGGCGTATGAGTTCTATCGCTACCTACGACCTTCAAAGAGTGAGTTGGGTGAAATTGACCGAGCTGCGATAGAAGAGGGCATAGGCACCCGGCGATTTGTATACAAGGCGTACGCGAGCACGTGTCTTGTCGAAAATGATGACGAACCGCCGATGGAAATGAACCTTGAAGCCCTCAAAGTTGCACTCCAAATAGCCCTTTTGCTTCAGATGCGACCGTTCGAACAGATCCACACCATGCGGAAACTGGTGATCGATGGGTCGAACACGAGTGGGTTCCAACGGACGGCGCTTCTCGCAGTCGACGGACAAGTATCGCTTAGGAGCGGTCCTGTTCGGATCGACACGCTTTCCGTTGAGGAGGAAGCGGCGCAGATCGTCGACAAGGACGTTTATTCGCTTGATCGGCTCGGCATCCCTCTTGTCGAAATCGGTACTGCCCCTGATCTAAGGACTCCTAAGATGGTAAAAGAGCTCGCGCTCACAATTGGAACAATCTTGCGCGCTTGCCGAGTCAAGCGAGGGCTTGGAACGATCCGGCAGGATATAAACATCTCTATTGCCGGAGGTGCGCGGGTCGAAATCAAGGGCGTGCAAGCGCTCGACCTAATAGAGGACATCGTGCGCCTTGAAGTCACGAGGCAACTTAACTTGCTCAAGATCCGAGATGAGCTCCAAGCCCGCGGAGCGCGCGTAGGAAATCCCGTTGAGGTCACCTCGGTATTCACTCGGACTGGATCAAACATCCTAAAGAAGAAACACGTGTGGGGGGTACTGCTCCCTAGTTTTGCCGGTCTCCTAGAAAAAGAGATACAACCGGGCCGCCGTTTAGGTTCCGAATTCGCAGATCGGGCGCATAAGAAGGGCGTTGCTGGAATCTTTCACACTGATGAGTTGCCACGATATGGGATCACAGAACAAGAGACCCAATCTCTTTTGCGGTTCCTCGAAGCGAACTCACGCGACGCGGCTGTCATACTTGCAGACGAAAGTGCTAAGACGTGTGTTGAGGCGATCTCTGCTGTCATAGAGCGCGCGAGGAAATCTATTGAGGGCGTTCCTGAGGAGACGCGACGCGCTTTGGACGACGGGTGTTCCGAATACCTGCGACCGCTGCCGGGCGCCGCCCGCATGTACCCGGAGACGGACGTCTCTCCTATCGCTCTCTCGCAGGCGCTCATTGAGCGTATCAAGCAGCGTTTGCCAGAAAAGCTTGAAGATAGGACGCAAAGGTACAAGCGTGATTTTCGTCTAAACGATGAGTTGGCGCAGCACATAGCGCGGTCCGAACGCAATCAGCTTTTTGAACAAGTTATGGACCTTTGGCGCGGGCAAGACGGCAGCATCGCAAAAGACGAAGCGAAAGACGCGGCAACGCTTGTAGTCAGAACGCTGGAAGGAGTCATCGCTGAACTGAAGAGGGACGGCACGCCCGTTGACAGATTAACGCGTGAACACATCCTCGACGTTTTCCGGCTCGTGCGATCCAAAACAATCTCTAAGGAAGGTGTACCCGAGGTTCTTCGATCGCTGGCCGAATGTGACACAAAAACTGCAGATAATGCTGCGGTTGAACTGGGATTTACGATGTTGAGCGAGCGCGAGCTTCAAGCGATCGTTGACGACGTCGTTCAATCGAAGCTCGACTTCATTAAGGAAAAAGGTGTGGGTGCCGTAGGCCCCCTGATGGGCGTCATTATGAAAAAAGTCAGGGGCAAAGTAGACGGGAGACTCGTAAACGAAGTGCTCCAAGCCAAGGTTCTATCAGTTCTTCAGTAGAGGTGGTCCTCTGTCGAGCACAGAACTCCTGTATGATTTGGTGAGCATTCCCAGCACGAGCACTCACGAGCGTGAAATCAGCCTTTTTGTCGAATACAAACTTCTTGATCTGGGAATGGAAATCGAACGTTTCGGTAACAGTCTCATTGGAAAGCTAGGTCGCGGACGACCTGTCCTGATGTTGTGTGGTCACTTTGATACCGTGCCGCCGTTCGTTCCGCCGCGAATTCAAGGAACGAGACTGTTCGGGAGGGGTGCTGCCGACGATAAGGGGGGTGTTGCCGCTGTTATCAATGCGGTAGCCAGCACCGAACAAAGCAAGCTCACGGGCACGCTGCTCACGGCCTTCGTCGTCGATGAAGAGCTCAGAAGCCTCGGCGCTCAGGATATCATGTCTCACGTAGATGCTGATTTCGGCGTTGTGTGCGAGCCGACCAATCTCAAGATAGTAAACGGGCACAAAGGGCGTTTGACCTTACATATCGAAACCAGCGGCAGATCAGCGCACGCCAGCAAGCCAGAGCTCGGCAAAAATGCTATAGTCGAGATGGCAAAGCTTGTGTTGCTGCTCGGCAATATCCCGCTAGCGCAACATCCCGTGCTTGGTAACGAAACGATGACGGTTAGCGCAATTACTGCTGGAGGTGCGCCTAACGTTGTTCCCGATCGATGTCGAATAGATGTCGACTACCGCTATGTGCCTCCACACGATGCACATAGTGTCCTTGAAATGCTTAGATCAAAATTGCCCGAAGCGAAAATTGAATTCGCAGAAGATCCGAAAAACTTCTCACGGCCATTCTATTTGCCCACTCACGAGGTTATCGATCTTTTAGGCGACTCCATACGCAACAGCGGGCAAGATCCACAGGTGGTGACGATGGACGCAAGCACTGACGCTTCGCGTTTTAATGAGGCGGGAATACCTACCGTCGTCTTCGGGCCGGGAGACATCGCGCAAGCGCACACCGCTGATGAGTGGATAGATCTTCATGACGTGGAAACAGCGAGCACTATCTTCAGAGAGTTGATCGAGAAGACTTTGACGACGCAACGATAAACGTTCGCTTCTAGGCTGCAATCCTGATGGCTTGCAGAAGCTGTTTGAAACGAGGTGGTTTTGGACATAGGATTCTTATTAGAGAAAAACCCAGTAGCATGAAGATGACGAATACTGTAGACACTGTTTTGTGATGTGAGCAATTATCTTCTGCCGCTCTTTAAAATCATTTTTTCACTGAAAAACCATGCTTATTGAATCGATTACCGTCTTGTTGCTTGCTTTTCTCATACTCTTGCTACTAGTGGTCGGGTTCGAGACGGTTGGCTTCAGACTGTCAGAAGCACTCTTAATCTTTATCGGTTCAACGCTTCTTTTTCTGACTTCTTTTCCTTCGATATTGCTGTATTTTCATGGTTCACTGGGTTTTGGTATCATCGATGTGCCCCTTGGTGTCCTGTTATTCGAGGAGCTTTTCACCGTTGGACCCAGAAATGGACTTGCTATAGGGTTTGATTTGGCCGGCTTCCTTATCCCGTTCTTCATTTCGATCAAGATGGTGCTCGATCACCGGAGCCCTGTTCGAGCAAGCCTCATTGGAATAGCGTTTATTACCGCAGTCTCTTACATCAGCTCGGAATATGTGGCGGGAGAAGGCGTTATCATCAGGAATATCTACGCTATCGCAATCGCAGCGAGCGTCGTTGGTATAGTACTTTCAAAAAGGCAGTGGAGCAGCGTTGGTCCGATTGCCTACGTCTCAGGCTCACTAGGCGTGCTGCTCGGCGCTGATGTCGTTCGCATCGGTGATATCCTGAGCTATCATCCGAGCGGATTTGCTTTCGCATCGATCGGCGGCGCCGGCGTTTTTGATGCGATTTTTCTGGTTGGAGTTATTGCTGTGACCATAGACGTGATTTTCGTGGAGAACGTGCGGCTGATCAACTGGATCCAGAGACGTCTTGCTTAAGCGAACTTGCTGTATTGGCTGTCGGTAAACGATACGCAAGCCACCAGCGCAGCAATATGCATAGCCTGCCTGAAGAAAGCGTTTTATAGGTAGCTCCACAATAATGGCTGTGAGACCGCATGTATTTGAGGGATTGCCTTCTTCGAAAATTCGAGAATGAATAGAGAAATAATCACTTTTTTTGATACAACACTACGTGACGGAGAGCAAACGCCGAACGTCTCGCTCACTGACGAACAGAAGCTCATCATTGCCAAAGCACTCGAAAAGCTAGGCGTCGACGTCATAGAGGCTGGGTTTCCAATTTCCTCAAAAGGGGAGTTCAGCGCAGTTAAAAGCATCGTTGACGCGGATCTGCGAACGACCACGTGTGGTCTCGCGCGCGTCGTAAAACCGGATATTGATGCGTGCTTGGACGCTGGTGTAGGGCTTATTCACGTTTTCGCCTCAACGTCAGACGTGCAGTTAAAATATTCAATGAAAAAGACGAGACAGGAAGTCTATGATCTGTCGGTAGACGCAGTCGAATATGTCAAAGATCATGGAACGAAATGCCTCTTTTCTGCAATGGATGCCACTCGGACTGAGATGGAGTTCCTTCTTCATGTTTGCCGAGGCGTAGAATCTGCTGGAGCTGACATCATCAACATACCCGATACAGTGGGCATTATGGCCCCCTCAAGGATGTACAACTTCGTTAAAGAGATTAGGGAGTTCGTGAAAGTCCCCATTGACGTGCACTGCCACAACGATTTCGGCCTGGCTGTGGCGAACAGCTTGTCAGCAATCGAAGCAGGCGCTAATCAAGTCCAAGTGACGATTAACGGCATTGGTGAGAGAGCGGGGAACGCTGACCTCGCCCAAACGGCGATGAGTCTGTCGAGCATCTTTGGAGCGAAGCTGAACATCAACACGCAGTACCTTCTCGAGACGTCTCGACTAGTCGAACGATTCACTAGAATAAACATACCCTCCACGATGCCAATTGTTGGCGAAAACGCTTTCTCACACGAATCCGGGATCCATTCGCGTGGCGTAATTGAGCGCGCTGATACGTTTGAGCCAGGAATCATGACGCCCGAAATGGTAGGTCAGCGTCGCCGACTCGTGGCTGGCAAGCACGCTGGCAAGCACGCGGTGCGCCAGATGCTTAAAGACGCTCACATTGACGTCGACGAAGAAGAGCTTACTCGCATAATGGGCCGCGTTAAGGAAATTGGCGACAAGGGTCGACGAGTTACTGACGTTGACCTGTACGCTATAGCAGAAGCCGTGACAAATGAGGTGTTGAAGCCTGCAATCTTGCTCGAAGAGCTGTCGGTTATGACGGGCAATCGCGTCACGCCGACCGCTACGGTGAAAGCGGTTGTTGAGGGGAAAACCAAAATAGGAGCCCGGGTAGGTGTCGGCCCGGTCGATGCTGCTATCAACGCAGTGCACGATATTTTGGGGGCGACCGACGTGCATTTAAGAACGTTTCGGATAGACTCTATCAGTGGGGGGACCGACGCACTTGCCGACGTCGTCATTGGCGTCGAAGACTCGCGTGGCAACCTCGTAACGGCGCGGGCCGCCCGAGGCGACATTGTGATTGCGTCCGTTGAGGCAATGATCAGCGCGATAAATCGACTTAAGGCAAGAGACGGTGGATAGCATTGCGATGGCATCTTTTTGACTCTCACTGCCACGTCGATATGCCTGCGTTTGATAAGGATCGTCAATCAGTCATTGACAGAGCGTTCGACGCACAGATAGCATTTATCAATTCGGGCACTGACCTCAGATCGAACTGTGTAACCCAAGACTTGCTTCAGTATGAGAACGTGTACGCAGCTTATGGGCTCAGCCCACTTCATTTAGACGAAAAAACACTCGTCGACGAATTCATTCGACAAAACGCAGATTCTGCGATAGCGATTGGTGAAGTCGGATTGGATTTTTATCACGCTAAGGAGGAACCTCAAAGGGCGCAACAAGAGGATGCGTTTCGCGGATTCATTCGACTTAGCCAGGAGCTCAGCTTACCACTCGTCATTCACAGCCGCGATGCAGAAGAACGCGTTTTTAAGCTCGTGCATCGAGTTGACCAAGCAGTATACCACTGTTACGGAGGAAGCGCCGAGTTGCTCAACGCCATTGCGGACTGCGGACACTATATTTCAATTCCAACGCGAGTGTGTCAATCGCCGCACCACCAGAAGCTCGTTGAGGGCGCTCCACCAGAAGTGGTCATAATTGAGACCGATAGCCCATATCAAGCCGCACGTCGTGGTCGGAACGAACCTGCCTTGGTCGCCGATGCTGTTGTCGCCATATCGCGGATATGGGAGATGACCTTTGATGATACAGCGTCTATCCTCGTGGAGAACACTTACAGGGCTTTTAATCTTGCGTAGAACGCATATTTTGCACGCATAAAGAAAAAGATATATAACACACCGCCGTAAATTAATCTTGTCTATTAATTGGCCATTTTTGTAATAGCAGGAGTTTTTGTCCTTATGCCAGCTATTCCACATATCAAAGATCGATTCAAAATTAGGACGATAATCAGCCGGCGAGAAAGAGCCCGCAAGGGCATTGGACTGCTGGTTGATGGGCCCAATATGCTTCGCAAGGAATTTCAAATTGACCTTGAGGAAATACGAAACACCCTGAAGGAATTTGGTGACATCAAGGTAGGTAGAGTTTACCTCAATCAGTATGCGTCAGAGAAGCTTGTGGAGGCAATTGAAAATCAGGGATTTGAACCAGTAGTCAGTTCAAGTGACGTTGACGTTCGACTTGCAGTTGAAGCTACTGAGCTCATTTTTAATCCCAATATCGATATTATCGCGATTGTTACCCGGGATGCTGATTTTAAGCCGGTGCTATCAAAAGCAATGGAGCATGGTAAAGAGACCATAATCTTCGGGGCAGAGCCTGGATTTTCAACTGCACTGAAGAATCTCGCTGACGTCGTTGTGATATTGAGCGGGGAGCCCCCTACTGAGGAGGTCAATAGCACAGACAAGTTTTTGCCAAAAGAGGAGGAGGTCTACTCAAAGCCGACATAACGCAAACCTCTCCGTACACGAAAAAAAAAGATCACGCGCCCTGTGGTGCGGTTCCACCGCCGAGTGCCTTTTGGAGCTGCTGTTGCAGCTGCTGGAAACGCGTCTGGACGCGCTCTTCTTGCCTTTCAAGGCTCTTCAAACGCACTTCGTACGTCTCTTTTTTTTCTGTTAGCTCGCCGTTAACCTGGTCCTTATTCGAGCGAACGAGGATCGTTCCGACGGTTTTGAAGATTACCGCTTTTTCGTCGAGCTTATCGAGCTCAGCTAGAGTTTGTTTAGCCTCGTTCAACGCGAGCTCGAGTTGACTTCGTTGGACAGCAAGCGCCTGCGCTTGCTGTTGGAGTTGCTGCAGTTGCGCAACTTGATTTTGTATTTGCGGTGGTAATTCGGCACTCATTTAAGCATTCTCCTCTCAGTATCGTTCGTCCTCGACGCAAGGCGAAATTATTGGGTCCACTCCTCTAACGTATCGGCAACCAGTTCATCAACATCAGTAGCAATGAGCGCTAATCTGAGCCACGAATTTGTTGCGGCCCGGCACGAGGGTATATCTGAGGCATTGATGTTGATAACTAGCTTCTTGGCGGTCTTGTGGATTTTGACTGATGATCGCGCTCCGGCTATGGCAATGGTCTCTAGCTCTGGAGAAATCGATTCGTACAGATAGTCGACGTTGTGGGCATCTATGAGGTACGTTGCGCTCAACGCTTCTTGATTCGGTGTGTTATTTATAATGTCGCTCATTTCCCACGTGCGATGATCTGTTGTTGGGCCCCACGGGCACTTTTCCTATAGCACCTTCACTTTTTTGATGATCGTGGGCCGCTCCTTTATCAGTATGCGATGGCCGCAATAAGGACATCTGATGCCGCCATACTCAGATTCAACTTCGACCTCACGCTTGCAGCGAATACATTTGTAAACCGTGAAATCACCCTGCAGATCTTGTTAAAAGCTGTTCTTGTTCGTCGCTTGCACGACGAATTGAACGTGCAACGGTCTTTCCCACGGAGGTTTCGGGCATGTACGCGCCGCCGGCAAACGTTGTGTGGCACTTTGCGCACGTCCATATACCTGTCCCCTTTCGCGATACCGCCTTCCGCCCACACGCCGGGCACTTGTGCGCTTGGTTCATCGCCGATTCAACGTCGGCAATTCGCTTGCGGATCTTACGACCATATCGGGGGCCGAAACGGCCCGCAGAACGAGTCTTTCTTCCCTTCTTGCGAGCGCCCTTCTTAACCATCCGTGGAGCCACCAAAAAATTCTTCTCTGATCTGCATTGCTTTGCTGCTCGCGAGCTTCACGATACGCGCTATCTCTTCCGTTGAAAGCGTGCCTGTTCCGCTTTTTTGCATTCCTGCCAGAGTTCCCTGCAAGCCGGATATGACCGTAAGTCTAGAGGACGCGATGGTTTCTTCATCTAATGATGGATCGAGCATAATCTCTCCATCGAGGTCAACAGCAGTCACGGCGATTGGATATTCTTTGATTGGTAGCGCTTCATCAGGCCCGTAGCCGTATCGCTCAGACGGCTTCTTTGCATTTACGAGCGCCGCGAGCGCGCCCAAGGCAGAAGCGTCTATAAGATTTCCATCGTGGTCTAAGACGTGCACGTCGATGAAAACGATCCATACCTTGCCGTCTGGCAAGGTCAGTTGAGACAAGTCAATGGCACCCGATTCGCGAACGCCACGATCTACCACACGCGCAAGCTCTATCGCATTTTCATTTGGCGGACCAGGTTCAAAAGACGGAGAGGCTAGGGGAACGAGCTCAACGTTAGTTATTATCACACCCGTATCAGGCGCGTCGGCAAAAGGCTCTCCAGGTTGCAGCTTTACGCCGACGAGAATCTGCGTGTTTCCTATCTTGACTCTCGCTGACCCTTCAGCTTTGTCTATTAATCCAACCTCGACCTGTATTGGACGATATTCGTCGAGCGCCCGGCCGTCTGCCCTTTCACTTCGCTTGGCAAGCCCGTAGATGTAATCTTTTCTTATCTCCGCAATGACGTCATTCATTTTCTTCTCCTCGATATTTCTGAATTAGGGCCTCTCTTTGCATTTCAGCTATGCTCGCGCATCCGATCTTCCCAAGTTCTAACGCTTGCTCAAACTCGTCCAATGTTAGATGGCCATCCATTTGGAGAAGCGTGACTTCCCCTGTCCGCACGTCCATAGCGATTGGCATGTCTGCTTGACCGTAATTGTCCTCTTCCTTCACCAGATCGAGCACGACGGTTTCATCTACTTTGCCCACAGCGCACGAGGATATAAGACCACGCATCGGCACTCCTGCGTCGGCCAACGCGACGGATGCCGCATTTATCCCGGCTGACCGAGTGCCAGCATCTGCCTGCAGGATCTCCACAAAGATGTCAATTGTTGACCTTGGATAGAACTCTTTAATAATGACAGGATCAATCGCTTCTCTGCTCACTTTTGAGATTTCTACGCTCCTTCGGTCTGGGCCTGGACGTTTTCTTTCCTCCACGGAAAAAGACGCCATGTTGTAGCGATACCTTATTATTGCGCGGTTCGCTTCCTGCAAGTGCCTGGGGTGCACTGCCCTCGGCCCATAAACTGCGGCGATTACCTTGTTCCCACCGTGTTCGACATAACACGAGCCATCAGCCCGTTCGAGCGCGCCGACTTCAAATTTGATTGGACGCAACTCGTTGGGAAGACGATCGTCTATTCTCTTACCGTTTTTCATAAACTCCATGCTTTTCTTCCTCTAGAAACTTGGTTATCCTGTCTGTAAGTCCGGACGTATGGGCCTCTTTTTCAATCCGTTTAATCGCTTTGATAGCGAGCTCTTCATCCGCCGCGTTTCCGTTGATCCAAATTCGGCCGTTTTTCCCGACGAAGATGTTGACGTCGAGTTTATCCTTGAGCAAGCTAATCATTGATCCGGCCCGTCCGATAACCCGCGGGACTTTTGTATATGATATCTCGACGACCCTGCCGCTTTGCAATACACGCAATTGGCCTTCTCGAGGCGCGAGTTCGATTTTCATTGACTGATCAACATCGACTACCTTAAAAATCGCAAGGTCGCCTACGCGCATAATCTTCGCCATTTCGCTCGATTCAATGCGTCGCGGGTACTCTGATATGTGCATAAGCGCTTCGTATGGTGAGTTGATATCAACTTTCCAATTTGAGAAGCTGATGTCCGATACCATTCCAATGACTACGTCGCCAATTGTTGGGAGGTACTTTCCAGAAAGAGGAATTACGCGTATCTTTTCCCTTTCATCAGCAAGCCCATATATCAAAGAGTAGACTTTCCCATTTTCGGTGTAGGTCCCTTCTGCGGCTTTGGCTGCGTCATCAGACAGAAGGTCTCCGGGCACGACGATCGTTTTGTCGACTTTTTCTTGTTTCCTCATTTTTGTCCTTCCCGGGTAATGATTCGCGTCTCGGCTTCCCCCCTCGATAATCGATTCACGAGCTCATAGAAATCATTTTGCAGTCCTGCAGGAAACCGGACCACGCCTATCCAAGAGCCGTCCTGTTGCCACTCCTGTTTGACGATTTTGCCAAAGCGCTGAATGGCGCCCTGTGATTTTGCAGCGTAGTGGGTTGGTACCTTAACAGCAATATCTACTTCCTCAAATCTGATAGGTATTAGTGGTCTGATTGCTTTTAACGCGATATTGACTTGTTCGTCGACGCTTTTAAAAGGATCTACGTTCACTTTTGCTTCTTCAAGCGCCTTTTCTATTCGCTGGGGTGGATGTGGCAGGCCTGTTTGTGGATTTATAGCATTAGCAGCGATGGTAGCGATTAGCTGCTTTCGCTTGTGCTCTTGAATATTGTGCCTCTGCTGAGCGGTGAGATGAAGGTCCCCTTCTGTAATTATGCGTTTTGCAATAGCTGCGGGGTCTGTTGTGCCAAACACGTTTTTGAGGCCTTCATCAGACGCTTTTTCCCCTTTTGACGCGTCCTTGAATATCTCTTCAATCGCTAGAACACCATCCATTTCGATATCACGACCTTCTCGCAATGATAAAGCATTTTCGGGGTCAACAAGCACCTCAAAGTGTTCACCACCTCTTGCAAATCGAGCGACAACTGCATTATCGAGAGATACCATTTGCGTACTCCTCTCAGTGCCGTTCGTTCATGCAGGCGTAAAAAAATCTGAAACCATCACTCTTTAGGCATCGAATCGAGTACACTCTTGGCATACGCTTTGAGCTCATCCGTGCCTAGCTTTTTAAAACGGTTATCTTTCGCATATATAGCAGCAATTTCGATGGTGTCGACTGTAATCTTACCTTCAGTTGCCTTGTAGAGCGCTTCAAGTCCGATTTTTATGGCGTTGTCAATATCGGCGTTTTCGTCATACTTCTCTTCGAGAAACTCCATAACGGCATTTCTCCCCGAGCCGATTCCCGTGGCCTTGACCATTAAAAGGGCGCCACTAGGATCTGTTTCAAAAAGGCGCGGGCCAGAATCATCAATGCCGCCGATAAGCAATGCGGTCCCATAGGGTCTAACGCCGCCGTACTGCGTGAACGTTTGTTTATGGTCAGCAATCTTTTTCGCTAGTGCTTCAATGCCAATGGGTTCATTATACACAACGCGATTTATCTGCGCGTCGACACGGGCACGGTCGACCAATGCTCGAGCATCAGCCACGAGGCCGGAAGTCACAGCGCCAATATGATCGTCTATCTGGAAGATCTTCTCGGTGGATTGAGGCTCTAGGAGCCGACTTGAGATACGTTTATCCACGAGTAGGACCACGCCATCCTTTGCTTTTATACCAACAGACGTGGTACCCCGTTTCACAGCTTCGCGCGCATATTCTACTTGAAATAGCCTACCGTCTGGTGAAAACACGGTGATTGCTCTGTCGTACCCCATTTGTGGTGCCATCTGCATTATATTAGCCTCTCGTTGTCGTCGATCGTGATGCCGATGAATTGGACATCAGCGCGATCAATAGTCTCTGTATCTTCTGGAATTATATCAATTTCCTTGCCGCATATCCTCACTGCTTTCCCGGATACGGGCACTGTCACATAAGAAGATATAATGCGTCGTATTTTCTCTTCAATTTGTAAATACTTTTCTATAGCAGCCTTTATCGTTCCTGAAGTGCCTATAGTCGTCACGCATACCCGATTGTCCTTAATTTTGCCTATGCTTGCTAACACCGCTTGTACTTCTGGAACGTGTCGGAAGTCACATCGCACAAGTCCTTTTGTCCCGTCAAACGCGACGACTCTGACGTTCAGCTTGCTCACGCCAACATCCCCAAAAAGGCTTTTTGCAGTTCCTGCTATCTCTGCTTTTAGATCCCTGGCTGTTACCGGATCTTCAAAATTCAGCCTGAAGGCAACGTACCGATGGTTGTCTCGCAAAGTAGGTGCAAGTGGCTTCATAGCCTCGCCTCTTTTTTCTGTGCTCTGCGTTTTATGATGTTCAGCGGCACTTTGGACAAGGCGATGTCGGCTTCTCCATCAGTTAAAAGCAAAAGCCTTGCAAGCGCTTTAAGTTGACGGGGAGATCGCAGGTCTAAGTGCGAATACGCACCGCTTGTAACAATGACCTGCACTCCAAACTTCTGGCACAATGAGACGTTTCTGCGCTGGAACGCGAGGAAGCGAGATCTCTCCAGTTCTTCTGTTTTCCAAAAATAATCTAAGCTGAAGCCGAGCGCGACCTCATTCTTCTCGGCGAGTTTTGCCGTTACTTGGTTTATGCCGCTGTGCTTCCCCCGTTCAGGGTGCATTAGGACATCGACTCGGTCGTCCTTGCACGCTGCCCTGTTAATGCGCTCATCGCCACCATGCACGCTTACGACTGTCGATATATCTCGAAAGTAAGCAATTTGCTTACGTAAATCGCGAACGGTAGCCGCGACAATCTCGACCCCTAAGGGTAAACTCGAATCTGGAAACTGGGCCCAATACGGTGAATGGGCTGTTACTACGATTTGAGAAAAGCCGAGACCGTAAGCGGTGAGGTTGAGCCGTTTTGGCGTATCTGCACCTTCGGGAAAGGCGTGAACCCCTATATCAACATATATATGCATTGTTCAAGAAATCGCGTGCAATCTCGGCCGCTATATCGAGACGAGCTGGATATGCCGCTATCTTTGCTCGAACGACTATTGGGTCAGCTTTACCTCGCGCTAGGACCCCACGTGCAGCTGCCTGTTTGTCGAATTTCACAACCAGTATACATCTTTCGCTAAGATGTTGAGGAATTTGCCCTCGCAACTGTATTAAGTCACGTTTGGGGAGCTTATTCCTAATCGCGTCAATAACTTGGCGTATCGCTTGAGCTTTTCCTGTTCGTGCTTTAAGAATGACTATAGCGTTTCCGAAGTGACCTGTGACTGGCTGGCGATCGATTCGCACGTTTTCTGGCACGATCAAGCGGAACGCTGCAACGACTTTGCTCTCGTCTTCAGTGCCATGGACAAAAACGCTGACTGCTATGCTGTGTATTGCTTTTTTTCGCCGGACGTGGTGAGTCGTTGCCATTCACGATAAGAAGCAGATCGATGCTTGGGAAGGGGCTTACGTCCCTCTTCGTCCATGAGCGCTAAGAGAAGGCACCGTTTTCTCGGCGCCTCGGCCTTTTTTCCCTAGACCGCGTCCTTTCCGACCTGCACTTGTTTTGCCCCGCAAAGCGCGCCCCCGTGAAGACGCCATCCAGCTAAAATTTCGGTCGCTCAAGATGCGGGGGTGGTTTGGATCAATAAGTATGATTTCATACCACTTCGATTTCCCGTCTTGTCCTACCCAGTAAGAGTTTAACACTTCTAAGTTGGGGAACTTATGCGAAGCACGTTCCTCTGCAATGCGCTGTGAGCTTTTTCGAGCGGTCAGCCGATTCACTCCGAGATGCTTTGTCCTGCGGCCTCCGCGTGGGCGCTGTTTCCTTCTACCCCCGCGCCACGTTCTAACTCGAGCGGTAATGACGCCTTGTTTCGCTTTATATCCTAGATTTCTTGCTCGATCAAGTCGCGTTGGCCGTTCGATGCGAACAACTGACGGTTCGCGCCGCCACGTTTGCAGTCGCTGCCACATAAGGCTTTTGACGTAACTGCGTTCGGGCGTTTTCCAAGCATCCCGTATGAATCCATACATCGATTTCATTTTTTATCCTCTTGTCTTCGGTTCAGCATTTATGCTACATTCCTAAGGATAGGTATTGCGTGCCAAATAGGGGTGCTGGTTACAAAAGAAGATCATAGAACATATATCTTTCCTACTTGGCACGCGAAGTCGCGACTATCTTGATTATATCGCCATTTTGCAATTCGTGATGTTCACCAAGCCGCTTTTTCGTGCGTGCGTCCACAGCGTATATGAAACCGCTTCCGATATCAGAGTGAACTTTAAAGGCGAGATCTTTCGCAGTTTGTCCTTCTTTGATTAAGAATGCGTCTGGCAATACTCTTCCTTGCTTGTCTGACCATCGGTGTTCGTCTTCAACGGGATACACGACGATGTATTTTAGCACGTCGAACACCGTCGTGTTCAGGCACTTTTGAACCCCTGTGCCCTCCGCCTCTATAAATTTTTGCAAGCGCTCCAGAGCCGTTGTTTGTTGCTGATTTAGCGATGCGACTATCGCGAAATGAGTGTCACCCGGGACGTAAGCTATAAGCTCCTTCTGCTGAGCAAGTCGAAGCGCAAGTTCAGCCTCGCCGCTTGTTGCCACCGCGTCTTTGCATACTTCCCCTATCCGTGCGAGGTTGCTCGACGAAGCGACGTCTTTTTTATTTGCTGCTATCACAATGGGTTTTGCGCTCATTCTCACTTGTTGCGACAAATTTATTATATCCGCGCGTTCCCAGTTCTCTGGCGATTTGTCGGAAAGTCCAAGCTTCATCACGGCGTTTTTGATTTGGTATTCCTCTATGTTGAGTCCTGCTAGCTGAGTAGCGATCACGTGCGAAATGTTGTGCTCAAGGTGCGCTTTTTTGGCGAGTCTTTGCCAGTTCTTTTCGATGATGCCAGCAACCCATAAAGAGATCTCTTTTTCGAGTAAAGTAACGTCCTCCAACGGATCATGCGAGAGCGCGCCGAGCACGTTGCCCTCTATGTCAGTACCACCAGATGCATCAATCACGTTGATGATCGCCTCTGACTGGCGGAGGTTATCAAGGAAAGCATTGCCGAGTCCACGCCCCTTGTGAGCTTCTGGGACCAAGCCCGCGACGTCAACGAGCTCGATAGGGACAAATCGCACCCCGCCAACACAGTGGCCGCACCGGGCTTCAAGCTGTGTGCACGGACACGGCACGCGCACATGCGACGTGCCTCGATTAGCGTTAATTGTTGTAAAAGGATAATTTGCTATCTCGACGTTTATAAGTGTTGCAGCTTTGAAAAAAGTTGATTTGCCAGTATTGGGCTTGCCGGCAAGAGCGATCGATAAGCTCATTTAAAGTTCACATCCGTTTCCTCGAGCAGCTTTTTTGCCCACTGTAGCTTTTTCTTCTTTGTTGGACTAACGCTGCTGTCGGAAAAGTCAAATCCGATCGCGCTCACTGTGCTGGCGCCGTACTCTTTCGCCAAAAAGATCGCTCTGTCTCCATCAGTAAAACCGCCTATGTTGAGCACGTTTGTCAGTGGCCGCGCCTGCGTCGTACCAAGCACGGCGCTTAGTGACGGGACGTGTTCCTCAATGGCATCGATATTGTCTCCGTGCGCGTGAATTACCATGATCGCGCACATCGCATTTGCGAGTTTTAGATCGTTGATGTTCCCATCTAGATCGGATACGATTATGTGGGGGATGACCCCTTGCGCCAACAGCGTGGACGTGGCACCATCGGCCGCAATGATCGTCTCTCGAGCCTCTATTTTGCCGCTCTTAATATCATGAATCAAGGTCGGCGCTTTGCCGCAAACGAGAACTTTGCGTCTATTGATGATGTGGTGGAGTTTGCTTTGCGTCGAGTCGAAGCTTCCTTTCAAGGTCAACAAGTGGGACAAGATGCGGGCAGAGCGTTCATCTTCAGCGCTGTTAAATCCGAAATCACGGACTATCTCTCGATAGATAGGGCTCCACTCTCTAAGGTCCATGAGCTATTCCGCCAGTGAAATTGCAACTGGGTAGCCTTCGATCAGCCACTCTTTGCTAAGCCGCGCGTTTGTAACTTCCCCCTCTACAATGGATGTTGAAAGCGTCTCATCTTTGACGTAAGATGCAAATGCTTGAATCGCCTGTGAAACTTCGGCCGAGCACCGGTAACCGACCTTGATTCGTGCGGTGTAGGCCAAATCCAGCTCCTTGCGCATGACTTGTATCCTCCTGACAACCTCTCGCACGAGCAATTCTCGGCGTAGTTCGAGGGTCAATTCGGTGTCTAAAAAGACGCTAAGGCCCCGATCCTCGCTTTTTATCAGACCTGGCTTTGTTTTTTTCGAGATTATTAAATCTTCCTTAAACAAGCTGACTGTTGTGTTGGCGACCTCGAACTCAACGCCGCCATCCAGGTTTTCAAGCACTTCACGAGGCGCTAAGCTGCTGAGAACCTGTTTGATTTTAGGGACCAAATCCTTATATTTCGGTCCGACTTTAGCGAAATTAAGTGCGACTTCGTACTCGATGAGACTCTCTTCGTCTGCTTCAAAATAGATAGCCTTTAAGTTGAGCTCATTCTTGACAACAGACTTAAGCTCATCGCTCTTGAGTTCTGGTCCGATGCAGATCATTTCTCTGAGCGGCTGTCGCGTTTTGATATGTGCTGACGACCGCGCAGCCCTTCCCACTTCGACAATCTGCTTAGCATAGTCCATCTCTTTTTCGATCTCGCTGTTCAAGTGATCGGCTCGGGAATCAGGATAAGACTCTAGGTGAACGCTTTCTGTGGCCCCTTGGGTATAGCGAGAAAGAGTTTTGTACAAGTGCTCGGAAATAAACGGCGTAAAGGGAGCGATCAGTTTGCTTAATGTCCACAAAGTCTCGAAAAGAGAGACATAAACGGAGATTTTGTCTAAGTCGCGTTCATTCTTCCAGAAACGCCTCCTCGAAATTCTGATGAACCAGTTGCTTAGCTCTTCGATGAATGAGTCTATTGCGACAGTCGCTAGATAGTAGTCGTACCTATCCATATGCGTGATTACGTCCAAGACCAGTCCGCTTAGTCGTGAACGCAGCCACCGGTCGATGATGTTTCTTTGCTCGTCGGCGAGGCTCCACTCTGCATCGTACTGGTCTATCTCGGCATATGTCGTGAAAAAAGAGAGCACGTTCCAAAGTGTGGAGATCGTCTTACGCTGGGACTCGACGATGGCTTGTTTATAGAACTTTTTAGGAGTGCCGGGATTGCCAGCGCTGAAAAGATACCACCGTAGGCTATCAGCCCCCTCGCTGTTCAGAATTTGCCATGGATCAACCGTGTTACCTTTGCTTTTTGACATCTTTCGACCCTGTTCGTCCACGATGTGGCCGAGGCTTATTACGTTGTTATACGCGTTCGATCCAAATACGGCGCTCGCGATTGCATGCAAGCTATAGAACCAACCGCGCGTCTGATCGACGCCTTCTGCTATGAAGTCCACCGGCACCTTGCACTCGTTATTGTGCTCGAACGGATAGTGCAGCGATGCGAAAGGGGCGCAACCAGAGTCGTACCAGCAGTCTATTACGTCGGGAATACGGCGCATCGTCTCTGCGCATTCGTCGCAGGGAAAGACAATGCGGTCGATATAGGGCTTATGGATGTCACTAACAACGGCCTTAGAGTCCATTCGCTGCTTCAGCTCATCGATGCTCCCGATGAACGACACGTGGTTGTTAGGACACTTCCAAATGGGTAGAGGCGTACCCCAGTAACGCTCTCGACTTAGCGCCCAGTCACGGGCATTCTCGATAAAGTTGCCGAAGCGTCCGTGCTTCAGCACTTGCGGATGCCACTGAACCAGTTCGTTGTTTCGAGTCAGCACATCACGCAAAGAGCTCATCCTTATAAACCACGCCTTTCGAGCGTAATACATAAGCGGCGTTTCGCAGCGCCAACAGAACGGATAGCTGTGTTCGTGCATCTCGCTTTTAAACAGAAAGCCCCGGGCTGCAAGATCCTCTCTAATTACGGCGTTAGCTTCGGTGAAGAACAGCCCGCCAACCAAAGCGATGTGATCGTCGAACCGTCCGTTAGGTTTCACGAGCTGGACGAGGGGAAGGCCGTGTGCCTTTGCTACGTTGAAGTCATCCTCTCCGAAAGCTGGAGCGATATGCACGATGCCCGTGCCCTCAGCCGTGGTGATGAAATCTGCGAGCACAACGCTTAGCTGCTCGTCACCAAACAGGGACCGATACCGCATTCCGTTGAGTTCTTTTCCTTGAAACTCAGCTACCACCTCAAAACGCGGCTCATCACGCAGTACCGTTTCCAGCAATGCCTTTGCAAAGATGAGAAATTGGCTCCTGACCTTCACCTTGACATAAGTGATGTCGGGATTGACGGCAAGCGCTACGTTCGAAAGCAGAGTCCATGGGGTGGTTGTCCAGGCTAAAAAATAGGTTTCACGTTGGTTGGATAGAGGAAACTTCACAAAAGCTGCCTCCTCGTTTATGTTCGCATAACCTTGTGCTACCTCGTGGGTGCTCAAGACAGTGCCGCAGCGCGGACAATATGGAACGACATAGTGACCTTCATAAATAAGATCTCGCTCCCACAGGCGTTTAAGGGACCACCACACCGATTCGATGTAGCGTGGGTCCATCGTCGTGTACGGCGTTGTCAGATCAATAAAGAAGCCCACACGCTTGGTCATCTCAGCCCATTCATCGATGTGACTAAATACTGAACTTCGGCAGACGTTGTTGAACTGTTCAACTCCATAGGTTTCGATGCCTGCTTTGTCCTTAAATTCAAGTTCCTTCTCAACAGAAATCTCAACTGGAAGCCCGTGACAATCCCATCCGCTAACGCGGGGGACATAGTAACCTCGCATGGTTTTGTAACGCAGAAAAAGGTCTTTAACGACTCGAGCATAAACGTGGTGAACGCCAGGAGAGCCGTTTGCGGTCGGCGGCCCTTCTACAAATCTGAACAGCTCTGATCCCTTGTTTGCGTTTATGCTCTTTGTAATAATGTTGTTTTCATCCCATTCTTTAAGGATGGTTTTTTCCATAGCAACGAGGTTAGAATCTTGTTGAGAGTTTGACATTGTTACTTCGCTTGAGCTTAGTCGCGGGTGGCCTTAGCCTGTAGCTCGCATTTCACGTCAGAAAAGCCTCTTTTCACGTGTAAGATAAGTGTTTCTGAGATAAGTGATTCTATCCCGCGCCCACTAATAAAGATTGTCGAGTTGCTTTCGTCGACACAAGAAAGCACAAAAAGTCTTCAAGACGCTTTTTGACGGTCCTGGGATTGCTATTTCGTGATTTGGACCACGCGTATCCAGTTAACCAATATTGGCACGGTTCTGCGTGCCTTTGTCCACGTTTCGGAGACTAAGTGCGGGAATCACAAACACCCTCACTTGAAAAACCCCACTTTGTACCATCATTCTTTCAGCAAACCCCCGTATATCCGCCGCGCTTCCGCGAACAACGTCGATCTCGAGACAATTCTTGGCATCTAAGTGTATATGAATGGTCGACGTAATGATCCTTGCGTTTTCGTGTTGAATGTCGGTTAAAAGAGAGATAAGGCCTCGCTGCTCGTGATTATACACTAGCGTAATCACGCCAATCTGCTCTCCTTCCGTCTGACTGAACGACTCATAATCTAGGAGATAACCCCTGATTGCGTCTCTAATTGCCTCTGATCGTGATGAGTAGCCCCTCTTGCTAATGACTTGATCAAATGCAGAAAGAAGTTGCGCGGGTATTGACACCCCTATCCTCATCAATTCGTCGTCCATCAAATATTCCTATATTTGGTAGAGTGAGCGACACTTATGGTGATTGTTGACACGTAGAGATGGTGTTGTCTATATAAATCATATCCGCATCGTTGCGCCTCAGCGCCATAGCGTAGAAACTTGTTGTTTTTAACTAAACGAACAGCGTTTCGTTTCGGGTCGATGCTAGCTAGTTGTCGATCGGCACTTTCTCTTAGATGCCCGTTATCACCTCATACGTGCTAAGCAAATTCTTTTGTTGTTATCTAATCCCCGTTCACAGAAGCGTAACTTGTGTTTCTGTACGTTCTTGGGAGTTCCTTAGGCTACGTGGCGCCGTCTCGCGTTTGCGCATCGAAGATTAGACTCAGTAATTGTCGTAGTAGTAGCTGCCACGCTGAGTCCGGCAAAGCCGCATAAGCTAAGTCAGTCGTTTCAGTCGTATTAGTTACTTATACTTCTAAAAAAATATAGATTCCTGCGGCACCTAAGTGTTTGCTGATAAAGGTAGCTCAGAACGTTTGAGAGTTGATACGGAGTTTTTTAATTGGGCAACACGTCAAATCCGACACAAGGTCCAGAGTTGATGCAAGCGCGAAAGACTATTATACATATAATCAATTCATTGAGTCCTTCTAGCAGGTTGAAAGGGGTTCCCATAGATGACATTGTAAGCTACAGTGAATCTCTCGGCATCTATCCAGAAAGTGTTATCGGCATAATTCAACAACTAGCGAAAGAAGGATTGGTGGTAGAACCGTCAAAGAACCATTTCTTAAACCGATTTCCTCCAATAACTATCCCCAAGAACGCGCTTGATTCGGAATCGCGAGTGTCACGAGGGCAGGCGCCCGATTCCCGGCACGGAGTTCACGATGAGTTAGAAAAGATGGCGTCTCTCCTTGAAAGAAGTCATATCCAGGTAACTCCAAAGCAGCTGCTTCGCATTGAACGCGAGTACCAAGATATCATAGGGTCTGGCAACCCCGATCTTTTTTATGAAGGCTATCCAAGTGACGCTGAGATTGGAAAACGTGTTGGTATAGATAAGAGGAAGATTCAAGGTGCGCGGGTTTTGCTTGGGCTTTTGACGGAGCATGACGTTAAGATCAATTTCGATCGCGACAAGTTCTTGCGGTGGCTTTCAACCCCCAAAACAGCGAGAAAGAGCTCAAAGGATTTTGCTGAAGAACTCGGCGTGAGCTACTCAACCTTCAAGCGAAAAAGAGCTCTGTGGGAGGCATATCTGTCTAAAAGCTCAGCCGGCGAGAAATAGTTCAAAGAAATCTAGGCACATATGAAGTTCTTAGCTGATCGCATGCTAGGCCGCCTTTCTTCTTGGCTCAGGATTTTGGGGTACGATACAATAAGTGCGAATTCTTTTGTCGGTATGTCAAATGCAGCGGAGGACACTTTTATGCTCGAGCTGTCTAGACTTGAGGGGCGAACGTTGCTGACTCGGGATGCACAACTTCATATGCGAGCGAACGAGAAGTACGGGATATCAACACTTCTTGTTGATGACGGAAATGTGCTCCATCAATTGAATCAGGTGCGAGAGCAATATAGCTTAGTATTCCCCGAACAACCTGAAGCAATTCGATGCAGTATCTGCAACGGTGCGCTTCATTTAGCCTCGATTTCGGAAGTCCTGCGATCGCAGGAGATCGCTAATTTACGTGCAAAGGGTGTCAATTGTGAGAAATTCATTCAGAAGCACGCTGACTATTACAAATGCGACAGATGCGGAAAGATATTTTGGAAAGGGCAACATTGGCGCAACATACTTGAAACGACACGACACCACCTTCATTGCGGTCAGGTGCCGCATTAAGCAGCTCATATGGGCCGTTGGACCGACAAGACGCATTCTCTGTGATTTTTTTTATCTGATCAGCGTTCTCAGGTTCCCACTTCGGCCATATAGATCAGCTCGTTACGACTTTCTTTCACCGCTTCGTAATCATTTACTTCGATTATCGCTTTGTTTATCCCTCGAAGCTGCTCCCAATCTATCGTTCCCTCACCGATTGGAAGGTGCTGATCACGCTGACCGTCGTTATCGCTCACATGGTGGTATGCTATTTTAACGTCGGCTTGCAAGAACTCTCTTACCGCGTTATTCGTGTGTGCGTGTCCTACGTCGATAGTCGCTAGTGTACCGCACGTTTCGACGAATAGCTTATGTTGCGCCACGTCAGTGCAGAAGTATTTCGAGTTGCGTGGCATATTCTCAATAGCAGGTTCTATTCCAACGTCTTTGGCGTACTCTGCCCACTTTTCAAGGCCGTGCAGCGCTACCTCAAGTGATCTTATCGTTAGTCTTTCACTTATTCTCTTGACGTAACCTGGGTGTGTCGTTACCGTCGAAGCGTCTATCGAGGCTGCAAGATCCACCGTCTCATTGAGTTGTTTAAAAGTCTCTTCGCGGATTCCGGCGTTTACACTAGCGGGATTGAGATCTACCGTTGGTGAATGAATCGTCAGCTCAATATTATATTGGGATAAAATTTCGAACTGGGCGATGTTCTTTCGAGCGTAGCGCGGAAGGTACGGGCCTTCACAAAGCAGTTCGACTACGTCAAATCCGTCTGCGTAGGCTCTTTCGACGATCTTGTCAAAAGAGAGGTCAAACAAAGCAAGTGCAGTGAATCCCACCTTCATATAAAAAAATGGGCAAACAACCGTGTAACGTAATAGCTTGCGCTTCTACGTTTAAGTTCGTTTAATTCCGATGCGGGCAGCAATCATACCTTCCACTAAAACTCACGGAAGAAGCGCAAAACGACATTGACTAGCGCGCAGGATAATAGTCTTCTACTCGGACGATGTCGTCGTAACCAAATGGTGTTGAAACGCTATGCATTAGAGAGTTTTCTGTGGCCACAATTTTGTGCAAAGCCCCGCTTGGAATATTAATGGTATCGTTTCTTCCGAAGGCCTCTTTTTTATGCTCAAATTGCACGTAACACGAGCCTTCAAGCATGTAAATCGATTCTTCCTTTTCTTTGTGGTAATGATATGAGGTCGAGTAACCCTCCTTTATATACATCTCCTTAGTGAGATAATTCTCCGTGCTAATGAGTACCTTTTCATACCCCCACGGTTTGTCAGTCCTGTTCGCGTATTCTTTCTTTATCTCTTCAAGATCTTTGGTTGTATCTATCGACATCCAAAACGTATTTTCCTTGTAATATCCGAGTTGGTTAGTGTCAGCTAAAAAAGGGAATACTGTTTTTTCGATCTCTCCCGTTTCAAAATTGCTAAAAGGAACGTCGGAGTCGAGGAGGTAGATTCCTCCGTTGATGTAATATTCGAGGAGCGGCTTCTCCTTAAAAGAGCGTATGTGGTCTTCCCCCAGTTCAACAATGCCGTAGGGGCTACGCATTTTAGTAACAAACATCATAGCTTTGAAATCACTAGACCCGTATTTCTTCATCATCTTCTTCAGATTGATGTCGGAAACAACGTCTCCGTTCCGAATCAACACAGTCTCTTTATCGTTCAGCAAATCGATCCCGAGTTTTATTGCATTAAGCGTGCCTAATGGTTTGTCTTCTACGGAGTATTGAATTTTCATGCCACGATAACCATCACCATAACGTTCCTCGATCTTTTCGCTTAAGTGCCCGGTGAGCAGTATAACGCTCTCGATATCACTGTTAGCCATATCGTAGAGCTGTCGATCTAGAATAGTGTAATCATCTGTGATATCTATCAGTGGCTTCGGTATGTCTTCAGTATAAGGTTTAAGTCGCTTGCCATACCCGCCGCAGAGAATCATGCCTATCATATGAATCTTCCATTGGTTCTGCGTCAACTTTAGTTTTTCTGTCGATGAAAAAGAGGCGCTGGTTCCACGCGACGTGAACTAGCATTATGAAAAAAAGCGACTGCTAAGCACTATCATTTGTATGTCGAAAATAATAAGAAAAAAATCGGCGGGGCTCAGTTTAGTTACCCACAACCGCCGCCGCACGAGCCGCACCCAGCGAGGCTCGGGTGTTTGATAGTAAATCCCTTCCCGAACAGTGGGTCATCCACAAAATCGATTTCGGCGCCGTCGAGTGCGGCTTCTACGTTCTTCTCTACGAACATTTTGACCCCATTCGACTCTCGCACGTCTTCTCCCGTCGTAGGATTTTCGTCGAGAGACATTGTATACTGCGGTCCGCCGCAGCCCATTCCGCCGTATGATATCCTTAAACCATACTCGGACTTGCCTTCCTTTACGAGGAGGTCTTTTAACTCTTTTGCTGCAGTTTCTGTGACTTCAATCATTTTAAACTCCTATATTTTTCTCTCTCGTCGCAAGTATTTAAAGCTACGCAGCACGCGTAGCGCAGCTCAAATCTACTACTAAAAAAAGAGGGAGAGGCGGTTTTTACATTGGTGGCATGCCGCCCATGCCGCCCATGCCGCCCATGCCGCCCATGCCGCCCGCACCTTCTGGCATTGGTGGCGCTGAAAGCTTGCTCGCTGCTATAACGTCATCGATTCGCAGAATCATTATGGCGGATTCTGATGCTGAGCCGACTGCTTGGGTCTTTATCCGAAGTGGCTCAACAACGCCTGCCTCGACCATGTCGATCGCGTCGCCGGTGAAGACGTTCAATCCAGCAGTCTTTTTGCCTTGCTCGTGTTTTGATCTCAGCTCAACTAGTGTGTCTATAGTATCAAGTCCCGCGTTTTCAGCCAGGGTCTTTGGAATGACTTCTAAAGCATCTGCAAACGCATTAATGGCGAGTTGCTCACGGCCGCCCACGGTAGACGCGTAGTCTCTCAGTTTGAGTGCAAGCTCGATTTCGGTTGCACCGCCGCCAGCCACAAGCTTTTCATCTTCTATCGTGACTCCAACTACTCGTAGCGCATCAGTGACCGCTCTCTCTATGTCATCCACGACATGCTCGGTCCCGCCGTGAAGCATGATCGATACCGCTTTCGGATTGTCGCACTTCTCGACAAAGATCATTTCATCGCCGCTGACTTTTCGCTCCTCAACAAGTCCTGCGTGACCAAGGTCACCTTTATCAAGTTCGTCCACGCTGGAGGCGACTTTTGCATTCGTAGCTCTCGCGAGTTTCTCCATGTCGCTCTTTTTTACGCGCCTTGCTGCGAGGATCCCCGCCTTCGCTAGGTAGTGCTGGGCTAGGTCGTCAATTCCCTTCTGGCAGAATACCACGGTAGCACCCTTGCTCTTAATCTTGTCAACCATGCCCTTGATCATCTCCTCTTCTTGGCTGAGGAAGGCCTGGAGCTGATCCGGCGACGTAATGGATATTTCGGCATCAACCTCTGTATCCTTGAGCTCGATCGCGCCGTTTATCAAAGCAATCTTTGCCTTCTCGACGCGTTTTGGCATGCCAGTTGAGACACGTTCTTTGTCGATAATCATGCCCTCGACGAGTTCGGATGAGTCAGTGCTTCCCCCGACTTTCTTTTCAATCTTGATGTTGTCGATGTCAAAAGTGTTCTTCCCATTTTCAGTTTCGACGACGGCTTTGACCGCTTTTACGCACAAGCCTGCGAGCTTCTCTTTCGATGCTTCAGCGCCTTTGCCTGTCATCGCCGTAATTGCGACTTTTTTCAGAAGGTCTATATCATCTGGTGCGACGGGGATTGCAACCTCATTGAGAATCTCGCGAGCTTTTACTGCCGCCAGTCTGAATCCAGATGCTATGACGGTGGGGTGCACGTCTTGTTCCAGTAGGTTTTCTGCTTTTCGGAGCAGTTCGCCAGTAATGATAACGGCTGTCGTCGTCCCATCTCCGACCTCGTCGTCTTGAGTACGCGCGACTTCCACTATCATTTTCGCTGCGGGGTGTTCGATATCCATCTCCTTCAAAATCGTAACCCCGTCATTGGTAATGACAACATCGCCGAGCGTATCTACCAACATCTTATCCATGCCTTTTGGGCCTAACGTTGTTCTCACGGCCGAAGCAACCGCCTTAGCTGCGGTGATGTTCATGCCTTGGGCTTCTTTTCCTCTAGTCCTTTGACTGCCTTCCTTAAGAATAAGTATGGGTTGTCCACCCAGTTGTCCGACTTGTCCACCCAGTTGTCCTGCCATTTTTTCTCTCCGTATACTATGATTAGTCCCATTGTGTATAGGTTCGGCCTTAACTATGCAGAAAGTTCTATAAAAGCGTTGCGTAAAAAAAAAGGTCAACCAGAAGCGTGACTACTCTTCTGATCGCTCTCTCACGAGGTGCACGAGTTCAGTCGAACTGTCCAAATCTTCAAGCTCTTGCAAGCGCACGATAACGGTGTCAAAAATCCTTAGACACTTAGGTTCTTCGTCGGTGATGTATAGTGAGTGAGCGGAAACGACTCGCGATATGCTGCTCATCAGTTCAGCCCGTTTTACCATTAGAGTCGCATTTTTACTGATTCCAGTGAGTAGGGTCTCTTCCTTGGTCTGCGACAGCATGTCAAACGGGGCTTGAAACATGGGCAACACGGTAAAGCCTAAGTCAACGAGCAGTGATATAGCTTGTTTCTCAATGGGTGGCAACGTGTCAGCCTTCGTTGTTTCTGCATGGAAGGCGTGTCGCGTAAGAAGGCTTATCGGCACAGCAAGCGGTACGTCGAGAACTGCCTCAAGCCTTATAGCTATTTCCACCTTAGCATCCATCCCTTCTTCATATTTGCGAATACTTCTTCGCGAAACCCCGAGTTGCGAAGCTATTGCTCCCAAAGAAAGGTTCATGCGACTGCGAGCCGCATAGAGGGCCTGTTCATCTAGTTTGACGTACAGTCCTCCAGGAGCTGCATAGATGAGTGGTGGGAACTCATCGATGAAAAAGTCCGAAAGCGTGTCGACGTTAACAGCAGGAATTCCATAACGTACATAGACGGCGCCCGCTTGGAGTTCGTGATTTCGTGCTTTTTCGCCGACCAGTAAAGGTGACGCATAGAAGTACTCGGCCAACTTCTTCAGTTCTAAGGCGGTATCTTCGCTTAATCCATCGATATTTGAAAGCATTTTTAGAAAAAGCAGAATCGTGCCTCTTCTGGCGGTGATATCGAAACATCTGGAACGAACATCGCATCTCTTCGATGTGACGAATCCAGCCATATGTAGTACTTCTGTCGTTTGATCCACCAAGAGATCCTGGCGCATTGTTGTCGTTCTCCTAGGCGCTTACTAGCTGTTCGAGCTCACTGACTACTCCACTTCGCTCTATATGTTCAAAAAGCTACTTATATACTTCTATCGATAAAAAAACGAGGCACTTCACCAACATGCTGATTGGCATTGACGATACCGACTCAAAGCGTGGCATGTGCACGACTTACCTGGGAACCGTGTTAAAAAAAGCGCTTGAGCGGGAACTGAACGAACCTGTTGGGCTTCGCTTAGTACGGCTCAATCCAACAATACGCTTCAAGACCAGAGGAAATGCCTCGATATGTGTGTCCCTCAAGCATTCGTATGACGTCCTTGATATCGTGCGCAAGCACATTGAAAGAATGGCACATCTTGATGATGAGAGCACGCATCCAGGGGCAGTGTTTTTTGATGCTGAAATAACCCCGCCAGATATCCAGTCCTTCGCGCATGATGCTATGCACGCAGAGCTTAGCATAGGCGAGGCGACAGCACTCATCGAAAAGTACGGGTTAGATTTTTTATCATTTAAGAGCGGTCGAGGCTTGATCGGGGCGCTCGCTGCCATAGGTACCACTCTTGGCGAGGAATCCACGTATGAGCTTGTTGCATATCGTTTTGCGGAGAACTTTGGAAAAAAACGATATATAAATGCGGACTCAGTCCGCCGCGCGGACTTAGCTACTTACCCTTATACGTGGGATACCGTTGATTACCAAAATAAAGCCATCGTATTCGCGCCGCACTCTTCCGATCCGATATTATATGGGATCAGAGGAGAAGATCCCCATCAAATACTCTCAGCGCAGCGCAAGATTATTTCAGAACCCTTCGAATACCTAACGCTTTACAGAACAAATCAGGGGACAGATGCGCACGTCAGGCGCGCTCAAATTCGGGATCTGGAAGAAGGCCGCTCCTACATCGTGACTGCAACGGTAATTAGCGAACCGTACACAATAGCTGGCGGACACACGTTTGTCCGAGTGAAAGACGATAGTGGCGCATTGTTATGTGCCGCATTCGAGCCGACGAAACAATTCAGAGCCACAGTTCGTAAATTGCGTTTTGGCGATGAGCTGATCGTTCAAGGCAGCTACATCGAGAGCTGTCTTCATTTGGAGAAGCTACAAGTTGTGGAACTGAGCGATCAATACAAAAGTGCAAATCTCATTTGCTGCAACAAGAGCATGAAGTCGCTAGGGCGTGAGCAGGGATTTAGATGCGCCAAGTGCAAGACCGTAGACAGAGCACGACATAGGGGCCAAGTGTCGGAAAAAAGAACAGTTACGATAGGAGCATATGAAGTTACACCATCAGCGAGACGACATCTCGCAGCGCCGCTCATCAGGAGGCGTAATCGAGGTTATACTGTGTTTCCTAGCAGATAAAACGGTACGAGCCGCGGATGTGAGGCTGACGTGCGATGCGTCCAAGGACGCTCGACATAGCGAAAAGCGAGGAGCTTGAGCGAGATGCGGAGAAAACTTGGGAAGGAGATTCTTAGGGCGTTGAGCCGATTCAACGGAAATATCATTCACTTGACGCACACGGATTTGGATGCCGTTTGCTGTGACGCCATTTTTCGAAGGAAATATGGAGATGTGCTAACGATTTTTTCTTCGGTTCAAGATTACAGCTCATACTTAGACCTCTTTGCCCAGGTTCAAAAAGCAACGAACCTCACGCTATGTCTGTCCGACCTTGGCGGTAGGGAGGGTGCGGTTGAATCAGTTGCACGGCTAAAACGTAATGGGTGGCGTATTGAGTGGCGCGACCATCACGTTTGGGACGTGCGCGTTTTCAAGGATGTTACACGGACTATCGACTATTTGTGCGTCAATCGCGAACTATGTGCCTGTGAACTCGCGTGCAAGGACCTACTAGAAAGCGACCCGATCGCTCAGGAAATTGCAGCGATAGGGAGGGATAGGGACTTTTGGGTTAACAAGGACCGGCGTTCTGACGTGCTTTCGACTGCGATAAGTGATACTGCGTCGCGAGAGAAGCTTGCATCGAAAATGTCGCGCGGAATTTTCACTGATGCCGAGATCGAGGGCATGTATACTGTGCAGATGGATCGGAAGAATAAGGTTATGAACAATGCGCTGCGACAGTCGGCTCTGTTTGATCATACGGCGGTTACAATCAGCAGGGGGTACTCGAGCGACGTAGCTGCGATGCTGAGGGACCGATATCAGTCAAGAACGGAGCTATTGTTGAGAGCTAATGGTGTTTTCTCTGTAAGAACGGTCGCTCCTGTGAGCAACCAAATTGCAATGCTGTTTGATGGTGGCGGGCATCCACACGCTGCTGGTGGCAATCTGCATTTTACGATCGCTGAAAAGGTAGGACTTCGACTCTTCGCGTATCGCCTTAAGAAGGTGCGTGAACTCATCGAGGCAGCTTCGAGGTTCGATCAGTCTTGACGAAACGTCTTGCTGCTGCGTAACTCGGCGACTAGCTGAAACACCTCTTCCGGATCATAGATCTCCTTGAATTCCATTGTGTGACCACTATGAGTCTCTATGACCAGATTTCCCGTCTTTAACAGCCTTCCTGACAAGCTCTGTTCTTTAGTTTGTCTCGAAACCAGATTTAACGGTATATTCGCTGTGTTTTTGAAAAATAGACCTTTTTCTATGTATATATCGCGCGCAGTGATAGCGTATCTCTCTGAACGGACAGCAATTCCGGTTCGGCCAGCAACAAAGAGGAAAAGCAAGACCGCCACCCCCCTAAGCGCCGTCGCGATCAGACTGACGTCAATAAAGCTGCCCACAAAAAAAGACCCGAAGAGAAGGGCTGCCAAGAGCAGTATCACTCCCTTGTACTCCAGCATGCAACCTACGATACTCGGTCGCCCCAGATACAAGAGCTCGTCATCATCGATCTTCAATCCGCCTTTGCTGACTGGATACGCAGGACGGGCGCTTAAGGGTTTTTTGCCTAGTTGAGGTTTGAAAAAAGTGCGGTCGTGAGTGACCTGTGAAGCGCGTGACGCAGCGCCGGAGCGGTAGTTGACGTAACTTGTCAGATAATCATGCATCTCCTCTGAGAGCGCTAAGGCGGTCTTGGCAATTTCGGGGCCGATCTTGATCTTCTGAAAAGCAACGATGCCCGCATCCCACCAGTAGTCTAACGAATCTACATCTCTTTCTATTTGGGCACGCAAAGTCGGGCGGAAAGTGTAACGTCCTTGCCTTCTATATTCATCTCGCAGGCATAGCTGATACAATTCTTTGATTTGACGTGCATTTAGAATGACTTCTTCAAAGTCCCCTGACTGATAGAAACGTCGCGCTTTTTCAATGAGTCGACCTAACGCGCGCACAGCTGTAGCGAACTCAGGCGTTGACGGCGAGAGCGCAGTAACGCCGTTTCTTTCACGTTGATCTTCCCAGTAATCCCTGCCATAACCGCTCATGTGCTTTACGCAATTCCTAGTATCCTATGCATTTGCGGTATGACTCTCACCTGATTTAAATGCGCAGCAGCAGCATCCATGAGTCGAAAGAGCCGACCATTATCCGGTGGGAGAGTTTTGGAATGGGGTGTGACTGGCTGGAGTACAAGCAGCAGATTGTTGTCAATTGTCGCGAGGCGTTGCGCCACAAGTTCAATCGTCTCACTCAACGTTTCCTTTAACACTACGACTTTAACAAAAACGTGAGCTTGGGAATTATGGAAACACTCGATGGTGCGCAGTTCCTCGCGTAGCAACAAGTCGTAAGTGGCGGTAGCTCTGTGCTCGGGCAGCTTGATGTCGCACGCGGCAACATGCACAGCATCTTTGAGCCGTTGGGCCTCGCGCGAAAACATCCCATTAGTTTCGAGGTACAGAGGCCCGAAGAACTCGTCTGCAAGCTCTAAAACAAAATCGGTGTGCAGCAATGGTTCGCCGCCGGTCAGGCTGAGATATTTTGTCGAAGGCTTCCACAGGCTTTCGACGAGTTTTGCGAGATCCTTCGCTGAAACTGGGTTCCTAAGAGAATGCATGGCATTGCTTGTCACTTGGCGGACGCTTTCAAAGAGTTTCGCACTCCTGGAATCACAATAGACGCAAGTGAGCGGACATCCCTGAAATCTCACAAAGAGTTGGCGCGTCCCTACGTAAGGTCCCTCGCCTTGTATCGAATCAAACACTTCGTAAACATTTGCTTTGGCTGCCATTTCCCGGACTCGGATCAACGACTTCTTAGCCGTTTCAACAAGGGGTCTTCCTTGCCTATTGCCTTGAAGGCACGGCTTCTGCGGAGGCACGATTCGCATAAGCGGCACGGAGCGCTCTCTGCAGCGTAGCAGGACCACGACCATTCGAGGGGCGCTCCAATACGCAACCCGAGTGACGCGATCTCTGCTTTTTCGTATTCTATCAATGGCGCAACAACGTCGACTTTGGTTAGGGTGGCGTATTTTAATGCTTGGTTGAAGGAAGCTACGAAATCGGCTGAGTTATCTGGGAATGTCTTGGCCTCTTCTTTGTTAAATCCGACGATAACAGTCTTGCAGCCATAATTTTCGCTAAAAGCGGTCGCTATAGACAGGAAAACTACGTTGCGCGCAGGCACCCAAACCGCTCTTGCCGTTTCACGCACTGCCGCTAGGTCTTCCAGCATCTCGTCGCTCAGCTCTGGCGGTTTAGTATTTTCGGTAAGGGCACCGACAAAACTCTTATACCACGGCAGTTTGATGATGTGATGGTTAACGCCATACATCGCGCATATTTTGGCAGCGTATTCGATCTCTACGCTGTGCGCCTGCTGCGCATAATCAAACGTTAAGCATGTTATCTCATCGTAGCTGTCATAGGCGAGCTTGAACGATACGACTGAGTCTAAGCCTGCTGACAGCAAAACGACGGTTCGTGACATCGTGAAGCCTCACACGCGCACGTCACTATTGGGCAAAGCATTAATTAAAATTGTCTATTATGTACCTATATGCGCAAAACTGCAGAGATTCTTGTTTTCGGCTATGTGCAGGCCGTGGGTTACCGCCTCTTTACCAAACGGTATGCCGACCATCTCGGCGTTACCGGCTTTGTACAGAACCTACCTGATGGCTCAGTGAAAGTTTTGGCATCTGGCGCTGAAGCTGACCTAACATCCTTGATCGAGAAGCTGCGAGAGGGTCCGCGGGCGGCAATGGTCAGAAATGTAAAAGTTAACTGGCGGGAGAGAGAAAGAGCTTACACAGAATTCGTCATGATCTGAGTGGTGCTGTTGCTAAACCTATTGCTCTAGCCGGGGCCGGTTTAAAGGCAAAAGTGCTCTGTGCGCTGTTAAAGTCTCCAAGTCGTTCGCGAGAGTCTGGGATGCTTGAGCAGGCACTTCCTGACGGCCGGTCGCTAAAGCCAAACGTTTTTTTTAAAACGGTGGTTCGCTTTGGCGCGGCGCTTTGCTGGTTATGGCCATCGACGTCGGGGATCCGTTACTATGTCCACCAGTGTCGGTTTTTTTGCGGAGAGAGCACTTTTCAATGCGTCTTTTAGATCGTGGGGACCTTCAACTCGGAATCCCTCTCCTCCACAGTCGTCTGCGTAACGTGCAAAGTCAATTCTATGTAAATCAGTGGCAAAATGTGGGACACCGGCTTCATCTTGTTCGTGCTCGATCATTGCAAGTTTGGCGTTGTCGAGCAGAACGACGGTTATAGGCAGCTCGTTAGCCACTGCGGTGACAAAATCGCCCATAACCATGGTAAACCCGCCATCGCCCGTCGTGCGGACCACCTGTCTTGTCGTGTAAGTGAGTTGCGCAGCTAGTGCTGCTGGAAGCCCAAACCCCATTGAGGCGACATATCCCGATATCAAGATATCTTGATCGCTCGCGACGAAGTTACGAGCAAACCAAAGGGTATTATCGCCGACGTCGTTTGCTATGATGGCGTCGCGATCGACCACCTCTTGCAAGGCGTGCATTATTTGTGGCCCTCGCACGGGCGGAACGTCAGACGTGATCTCTCGCTGCTTCTTCTGTTCCCAGCGTTTTTTGATCTGCCCCAACTGATCTAAGTAGGCGTCGTTGCGCTTATCCGCCACTTTGTCGTGCAGCGCTGGCAAAACCATTGCGGCATCTCCCACGATGCCGACTCGTACGGGGAACTTCTTTCCGATCGTCATCGGGTCGAGATCAATTTGAACCTGTGGTACATACGAAGGTACGGCTGTCTTGTCTGAATATGAACATCCGACCGCGATCAGCAAATCCGCACCAAACACCATACGCTTCGCCGGGTCGGTCCCAATGTCGCCCATGACCCCCAAAGCCAGAGGGTGGTCTTCGGGAACAACGCCTTTTGCTTTGTACGTAGTAGCGATTGGAGCGTTGATCTTTTCCGCTAACGACAGAACGGCGCCTCTTTGTCTTCGAGCGCCGTATCCAACGACCAATACGGGCCTTTCCACGGAATCAATAGCGTCGGTTGCGGCTTGAATCAATTCAGGATGCGGCATCAGTCGCAAATCGGGCAAGCGGCCCTCTCTTGGCTTGACCTTCATGTTAGGGAGAACAGGAAGTGATTGCACGTTCGTTGGGATGCCGAGATGAGAGACCCCTCGCCCAACTATCGCTCCTTTCATCGCCAGGGCGAGAAGCTCAGTAACTTGGTCCGGCGAGTCAATAACCTCGTTGAAATCGGCGACTGCCTCAAACAAGGCGTGTTGATCGATCTCTTGAAACGAGCCTAGTCCCAGGAACTGCAGCGCAACTTGTCCTGTCAGAGCAAGAACCGGCGCACGATCCATTTTTGCGTCGTACAGCCCTGTGATCAAATTCGTCGCTCCGGGTCCGGCTATTGTAAGACAAACGCCCAACTCTCCGGTGAGCTTCGCGTACGCGGAAGCCATGAAAGCGGCGACCTCTTCGTGCCGTACGAGAACAAAGCGTATACGGTCACCTCGTCTCCTGATTGCGTCAACGATTGCGAGTGACGTTTCCCCAGGAATTCCATAGACCTGACCTACGCCCCATTCTACAAGTTGCTCAACTATCGCGTCAGCTACCAATCGTTCGGATTGGCTTTGCGCAGGAACGTCAACCACTATATACCAACTCCTTTCGGTTTTGCCACAAACGAAGAAAACGGTTCGCGTGAGCAAATCTTGAGTTGCTGCACGTCAAATCGCTGTTGGGCCCTACTGATCTCTTACAGCTGCTCTGATTACTTAAGGATTTCACGTGAAAAAGCCTGAGTGGCGTCTCTCAGAGGGCGTGGCTAAGCCGCGTTGAAGGGCTAAAAAAGGCGCTTAAAGCGTGCAAAGACTTCATACTAGCCATTGCTGCCGTGCCGTGTGATGCGTAGCAGCGCAACATGCCGATGTGTTCTTGCGAGTCGACACTGAATTACACCACTGTTGGATAGGTCACGCCTGAGAGTTCGCTTGTTTCGCGCGTGAGAGCGACGAGGTCGTTTGTGTCTAGCCTATGTACGTCGTCTTTGCCTAACGCTCGTGAAATATCGGCAAGCTCTAAGGATGAGACGCGAATGAAGTTGGCGAGCTTCTGAGCGTTCCTGTCGACGTTAAAGCGCTTGATGAGGTTGGGATCGTTCGTCGTTGTTCCCGTCGGACACTGGTTAGTCTCGCATATCCGGTAGTACTCGCACGACATTGCCCAGAGTGCAACCGTTGCGATATAAACTGCGTCAGCTCCGAGCGCTAAACACTTGGCAAAATCCCCTGACGTCCGCAATCCCCCTGCCGCGATGAGCTCGACGTGTGCCCTATATCCTATCTCGTCTAGATACCGGTGTGCTCGGGGGACGAAATTGATGAGGGGTAGTCCGAAGTTATCCCTGATGTGGCTCGGGGGAGCCCCGCTACCCCCTCCAAACCCGTCAACGACGACGTAGTCGGGCTCCGCATAGACAATGACGTCGAGGTCCTTCTCGACGCGCCCGGCTGCGAACTTAATTCCGATGGGCCGGCCTCCCGTTATGTCTCGCAACGTATCGATCTTCTGCTTGAGATCTTCCACGCTATTAACGTCCGGGTGTCGAGCAGGACTTCGAGCGTCGGAGTTGACGGGAATGCCGCGCGTCTTAGCGATGAGCTCGGTCACTTTGTGAGCGGAAACGAAACTGCCAGTGCCAGGATACGCCGATTGACTGATCCGAAACTCTACCATGTCGGCTTTTTTGAGTCGCTCATTCGACACGCCGAAGTGGCCGGTCGAGTATTGCAGCGTGATATACTTTGCAAACTCCCGTTCTTCATCGAGCATCCCACCTTCTCCTGTGTTCGTGGCCGTACCTGCGAGCGTCGACGCCTTTGCGAGCGCAATTTTTTGCTCACGATTCAAGGCGCCAAGACTCATGCCAGAGATCATAATAGGCGTCTCGAGATGGATTGGCTTCTTCGAGCCTCTTCCCACAGTCGTGGCGGTATTGACCGACTCTTCAGCGTTCAAGGGAAAGTGGTGCAGCTGTGCTGGAAGGAAATTGAGCATGTCCAAGCTTGCCGGGAAGCGCTTCAGCGACCCCATTCCCTCTCGCAGTGACTTATTCAGTGTCGCTGCCTTTTTTACGTCAAGAATTCTTTTGTAATCCAAAGGATGCTCGTAATACGCAATTTCTCGCATAACAACCCCCCAGCGTCAATGCCGCTTATCACAGCGGTTGAGTAATATTTATTCATTCCTAAACTAATAAAACGATAACTGCGAGGAGTTCGCGGGCTCGGTATTGTATCAAGGCCGACGTGCTTAACGAGCGAGACGCAGGAGGCATATGACGACGCGCGGCACGAGACAAAAACGGCTGGCCGATAGCAGGCGTCAGCTCACAAAACTGCTCGTGATTGCTGCTCTTATTAAGTACGGACTGCCGATAAGTGCCATTGACGTCGGTACAGTTAGCCAAGACGAGATCGACGAGGCAGCGGATCTCGCTCGACACGGATCGCTGCACGTGCCAAAGGTCTTGATAAACGTCAAGCGTTTCGATCGCTTTGAACGCTACGTGCCGGCCTGGTCGCGCCTGTCTATCGAAACGCGGGTTTTGGAGGTTCTCGTCCAGTTAGAAAGTGGTGAAATTATCGTCGGCTTGCCGCATGGCGCGGAGAAACGATGTGTCGTCGTTCCGAGCGCTTTAGAACAGGAGTTTCAAGAGCTGCAGCGCTTTCCGTCTCGTGCAGTTGGGGGTTAGCTGCGCTGAAAGACGCGTCGCAGTCGGTCGGCGGAGAGGGCCAAAGCCCTTCTCGTTTCAGGGTTTGGCGGTTCTTGTTGTTTACGCGCGTGCGACGAGCGGCTCTCATTACAGAAAGCTTTATCTCAGTCGCGTCCTTCGTACCGACCGTGCGAAAAACGATTGCATTAGCGCTCTGCATCGTGCTTTGCGGTTGCTTCGTCAGCGGCTGCGTAGGTAACACGTCTAGTCAGAACGTAACGAGCCAAGGATCGAGCAGTTTGATAGCGACAGAACTTTCGCTGAGTTCAGCATCGGCCGCGTTAGGTGATCCGGTATCGGTACAAGCGGTCTTGAAGGACAGCAGTGGACGTGCGTTGGACGGCAAGGTCGTCGAGTGGTTTATAGATGGCGGATCGGTAGGCAAAAGCCAAATGAAAAACGGCACTACAACGCTGAGCTTGACCGGTGAGTACACCGGCAACTTGGGTCTTGGCACACATCAGATGCAGGTAAATTTCTACGGGGATACGACCTATGAGAGCAGTACGGCGACTTCTTTTCTAATAATTACGGCGACTGGACTGGAAGGAACCGTTGCAAACGAGTCCGTCGTCAACGCTTCCGCATCGATCTAACGAAAGCAGCGCACTGAAAGCGCCGTTCGGCGCTTGAAAGACGCCTCTGTTTATTTGTAAATTGTAAAAGAGAGGTGATAAGCACGCTCCTACGTGCAACGGGGGTATCTCCGAGTATCGTCGACCTTCAATCGATCTTCGTCTCGTTTACGTACCGGGAGAAGTTCGGATTCTTAAGGTCGATAAGATCAAGGAAATTCTCAAAATCTTCTTCTTGTTCAAGCCCAAAGAGCTCAGTCTCAAAGGTCGATGCTTGACAATTCATTTCTCGTAATAGGATTGTAGATCCTATTTAAACCTTGTCTTTTGCGCTTAAGTCAAAAAAAAGGCGTTCTTGCCTCTATGTCGACAGCGCTCGCAGTGCAGCGAACCTCTCCCGCTTCGTAGTGCTCCAATGGAAGCCCTACGATGGTGGACGAGAAGCCGGCTCATGGTGCTGAGCGTGTCAACATGCGTGTGGCCGCTATTTATGAGCCGGGCCTGTGCAGAGGATTATATATGAAGTGCAACAGGTTCATGCGTGATGAATCCTGAGATTGACCTTAATCAGCTCGTCGATGAGTTTTTGGGCTTAGAAAAATTTATGGAAGAATCCAAACAGTACGAAAGCGTCGTTGCGGCACCCTCGCTTTCAGACGACCGGCTGCTTTTAGAGCAAGACTGGCAAAGATTTGTCGCCTACAAGTACAGCCAGGCACGTATACGGGAAGGCTTGCAGAACGCGATGCGTGATGGCTACATCTTGCTGCTCGAAAGGCTGAGTGCAGTGGCACGGCAGGTTGGCGTGGACGCGGGTGAGCTCGACAGAGAATAGTAGCGCACGAGCCGTGTTTGAAGGGTCAAGGACCGATCTGTAATAGTCGCTTTTAGCGAGCGCATGTGCGTGCAAGCTTGCGTTTATCCTCGGTTTTGCCTTGGTTGTTGACGCTAGAACGGGCTCAGCACTAAATACGTGGCAGTACTACGACCTATAACGATTAACGATCGAGGCACACCTAATGAATATTGAAAGACTTCACCAGCTCTTCAATGCTATCCTGTCTGAAATGGAACGAGAGCTGAAGAGTTACGCGTCGCTTTTTTGCGCTGAACGCGGGTATTGCATCAACGATTCGATCATGGTTGTCGACGATGGAGGACTCTTGCCGGCAATTCACGTCGCTTTGACCCCCGCGTTACGATACGAGCTGCCACAGCTTGCACACCTTACCACTGAACTCGAGAATGACCTTAACAACATCGTCTTTAACTACGCCTATGATACGAGACACAGGATAGGCGCAGAAGGTTCGAAAACGATCGGACGCATTCCGCATGTCAGTGAGCATGTCTGGCGGCTAATGACCGTATCGCAAAACTAGTCCCGCCTGCACTCGACGCGCGTTTCGGGCCCGTTCAATTTGTTCTGAGCGATAGTACTCCGCTTTTTTAACGCCTCTATCGTTCATGAGCTAAGAGAAATGCTTTTATACAGTTTAATATTATTGGGTGACGGAAGTAGGCTTCCTACTTCTTACTTTCTGCACACGAAAGACTTGTTTGTTCGGACACGGAGGAACACATGGTTACTGCCGTTCTCAGTTCGGGAGATACCGCTTGGATGCTTATGTCCACGGCTCTCGTAATGTTGATGACCATTCCTGGATTGGCCTTGTTCTATGCCGGGCTCGTTAAAAAGGAGACCGTCTTAAATACCATTTTCCTGTCTTTTTCGGCGTACGCTGTGGTGAGCATCATCTGGTTCGCTTATGGATACCCGATGGTGTTTGGCCCTGACGTGCACGGCTTTATCGGCGTTCCAGGGGACTTCTTCTTCCATAATGTGGTGGAATCGAATACGTTGGTTGGGTCGATACCCACCAGCGTCTACGCGGCTTACCAAATGACGTTCGCAGCGATTGCCGTGGCGCTTATCTCGGGCGCTATCATCGGACGGATGAAGTTTGGCGCGTGGATGCTGTTTATTCCCTTGTGGGCCACGTTTGTCTACCTTCCGGTCGCTCACTGGGTGTGGGGCGGCGGGTGGCTCGCACAACTCGGCGTCCTTGATTGGGCCGGCGGCACCGTCGTTCACATCAATAGCGGCGTTGCGGCATTAGCCCTCATCCTGGTGCTCAAAGGCAGAAAGGAACGAAGTCTGCTGCCACACCAGCTCGGGTATGCGATTATAGGCGCTGGTCTACTCTGGTTCGGCTGGTTTGGCTTCAACGCGGGGTCCGCGCTCTCTGCTGGGCAGCTCGCCGGCTCGGCGTTCATCGTTACGAACACATCTGCGGCCGCTGCCATGCTTTCGTGGATGCTGATCGAATACCTGCGATTCGGCAAAGCGACCATGTTAGGCGCAGCCTCAGGCATAGTCGCAGGCTTGGTCGCGATTACTCCGGCAGCAGGATTCGTTAACATCCCTGCGGCTATCGTGATCGGTTTCGTGACCTCGCTCGTGTCGTACACAGCGATTTCCTACATCAAGCCGCGGCTTGGCTATGACGATGCGCTCGACGTGTTTGGCGTGCACGGGTTCTCAGGCATTTGGGGTGCACTCGCAACCGGAATCTTCGCCAGTCCCCTTATTAACGCGGCGGGCGCCGGCCTTGCCTATGGCAATCCCGCACAGCTAGGTATACAAGCCGTGGCGGTGGCAGCTACGTTTGCCTACTCCTTTGTGGCCACGTTGATCATCGCCAAAGTGATCGACCTTACTATAGGGCTGCGCGTTACCGCGGAGCAAGAGGTTCAGGGCTTGGATCAGGCGCTGCACGACGAGTCAGCGTATCACATATAACCTTTGGGCGTATATGCGTTAGACAGGATTTGACAGAGGTGGAAAATGAAGAAAATCATGGCGATAGTCAGACCAAATAAGCTCGAGGTCATCAAAGAGGCGCTCGACGATATCGGCTGTTCCAGCTTGACCGTCATGGAAGTGAAAGGCCGCGGGCGGCAAAAGGGGATTACCGAAGTCTATCGGGGCCGCGAGTACGCGATCGACCTGCTGCCGAAGCTCGAAATTCATATCGTAGTCCCGGACAACGTTGCCAGTAAGGTGGTCGATACAATAGCGAAAGCGGCACACACGGGCGAAATAGGCGACGGCAAGATATTCATAATGAATGTCGAACAAGTCGTGCGGATTCGAACGGGTGAACGAGATCATGACGCGATTTAAGCGGCACTGTTGGTGATGGCGTGCCCATCACCTCTCTTTTTTAAAGTACGTTGTTTCCGTGCCGACAGCGCTGCCGCGCTTTGCCTCGCAACGTGCTATGTCGCTCGACTTCCGGGACCGAAACTGGCAGACCGATCAATTACGTCAACTGGCTCGAGGACCCAGGCGCCATCGAGATCGACGGTACGGGCCCGTAACTCATCGAGGAACTTCTCATAGAGGGGACCGGTGGTTTGGAACTCTTTGACGCTGCAGATTATCTGATACGCGATTTGAAGCTCTCCTCGCTCTGAAACGCACAAGATCGATACCAGGCTGCCGGTGTCCATGTGGCGCAGGAGCTCACTATCGAGTTGTTTCGCGACAGTCTGAGCGAACACGATGATGCTTGGCTCAGGCGCTCTGACGGCTTTGACGGCCACTAGGCTCGTCGATCCGTTCTCGGCAATCGTCGCGAGCGTCTTTACGGCGTCGCGATCGTTAAGCAACGCCATTACGTCGTCAGGAAGATCCATGGTAACCGCCTCTTTCGACGATGCGTCGCAAACAGGACGCTAATCGTGGTCCAATTCAGAAACGTATAGCACGTTGTTGCCGCGCAGTATGAGTTTGCCAAGCGTTACGCGCCTGTGGTTTCTGCATTGCTCGGCCTCGGCAAGCGAAATGTTCCAGTGGGGATCGTACCCCAGAAACGTTCCCTTGAACACCTGCGCGCCTTTCAAGCGTACGGAAACACTCTTGCCGATATTGCGGGACAACACGTCAAAGGGTCTTTTCGTCTGTGTCGTCTGTGTCATGTTCGTTCTTCATTGCCCGTCGTTCACTGGTCGCCGGGTCTACGCAACCACCTACAAGTCTGCGTTCACCTACATAAAGGATGGTGCTCGACGAAGCTTTCACAATCTTTATCTCTTGAAATGGGGGTATTATGTGTGATGCTGAAGCTCTTGGCCGTCGCAGCTTCGATTTTACTTGTAACGTTCACCGCCGGGTGTTTACAGCAGGCGCACACGAGTCCTACACTCGCGAACTCTGCTGCCACCAGTACACTCAAGGTCACCGCTCCGGCCGTGGTGAGCCGCAGCCAGTTCGCGACGTTTACGTGCCAGCTCAACGCGACGCGTGGTCAGGGCTTGGACAACAAGGAGATTAGCTGGGCAATTGACGACGTGAACAAAGGGACCTCGCAAACCGTCTGGGGATTTGGGACGTTCAACTTGACGGTGGATCAGACCCAAGGTCTGTCGATCGGCAAGCATGTTCTCACTGCTTCCTTTGCCGGTGATTATGATTACGACGCGGCGAAAGCGACGACGACGTTCCAGGTCCAGACCGCCCCGACGGCAACCCCTACTCCGAGCGCCTCGACCGCCCCTGCGAGCGCGGCTTCAATAGCGCTCAGCGTGCCCTCGACGGCGAGCCGCGACTCATATTTGACCGGAACGTACGCAGGAATGGGACGCAACCAGAACCTCTACGTCTTGGTAAAACCCGCCGGGAACAACACGTGGACTGTGCAGGACGCCCCGATAACGTATCTCAACGGAACGTACAGCGTTCACGTGCACTTCAACTCGCAGGGCAACGCTGATTTGGCTGCAATTATCACGGCGAGCACGCTTAACCCAGGGAGTACGACTAACTCTCTGCCGAAAACGCTCGCAGTAAGTCGCGTTTCAACGACGGTAAAGTGAAGGTACCAGCCAGTTGCTGAGGGTTAACTCTTTCTTTGCGCTGGAAAGTGTCTAGGCGGTTAACTCTTGCGGATTTGGGTGGCACTGCGGGCTCCTTTTCTTTTTGGCGACTACTATTAACATCACAAAATATAAGTAAAAACAGCGCGAGCATAGGACATCATTAATAGTGATAGTTAGACGATCGAGCCTTTGGAGCTAAAGGTGCTCTTCAAAAGAGGTGTAGTACGTTGGCAAACCAAGCGGATAAGGAATGGACGGTAAAGACCGTGGGTGGACGAGAGGTCATCGAGAAGCATTGGCCGGGCAACATGCCAGACTACGATCAGGCCTGTGCTGAGTTTCGCTTCGAAGATGTCGAAAAGGAGTTCACGTGGAACGAGACGGGTCGAGTGAACGTCGCGCACGAAGCGATCGACCGGCACGCCGAGGGGTGGAGGAAGAACAAAGTAGCTCTCTACTCCGACGGCCCCGACGGCGCGCGCAAGTACACGTTTCTCGATTTGAAACTCCTCTCGAACCAATTTGCAAACGTGCTCAAGAGCCTCGGCATCGCTCGTGGAGACCGTGTCTTCACGTACATGGGGCGCGACCCCGAGCTCTATATCGCGGCGATTGGCACGGTCAAAAACGGTTCCGTTTGGGGGCCACTCTTCGGGGGATTCAGGGCAGAGGCCGTTATGGACCGGCTCGAAGACAGCGGCGCCAAGGCATTGGTCACCACCCCCGATCTTAAGGCGTCGAGTGTCGACGAGATCGTTGATAGCCTCCCTGAGCTCAAGTACGTGATCGTCGCGAAGTCGGACGGGGTCGAACTGACCGGTGACCGCACGATCAGCTTTGAAGGGGAGATGAATGGCGCCTCGACCACGCATCAAACCGAGTGGATGGACCGCGAAGACCCCGTGATGATGCACTACACGTCGGGAACGACTGGCAAAGCGAAGGGCGTCGTTCACGTCCACAATTCGATGATCGGGCACTACATCACGACGAAGTACGTGCAGGACGTCACGGAGTACGACGTCTATTGGTGCACGGCAGATCCCGGGTGGGTCACGGGCACCTCGTACGCGTGCTGGGGCCCGTGGCTGAACGGCACGTCGCAGGTCTCGTACAGCGGCCGGTTTGATTCCGCTACGTGGTACGGCATCATCGATCAATATCAGGTGACAATCTGGTACACCGCGCCGACGGCGCTTAGGCTCCTTATGAAAGACGGACTCGACGTTGCGAGCAAGTTCGATTTCGGCAGCCTGCGCTACATCACGAGCGTCGGTGAGCCGCTCAACCCCGAGGTTATTCGCTGGGGACTTAAGGCTTTCAGGCTTCCCATCCACGATAACTGGTGGATGACCGAGACAGGCCAGATACTCATCGCGAACTATCCGTGCATGTCCATTCGCGAGGGTTCAATGGGGCGCCCGTTTCCGAGCATCACCGCGTCGATCGTCGATGATGAAGGCAAGGAGCTTCCCCCGAATATGCCGGGTAATCTTGTCATCAAGCCGCCGTGGCCTGCAATGATGCGGGCTATCTGGAAAGATGAGGAGAAGTACAAGAGCTACTTCGAAATTCCGGGATGGTACAAGACGGGCGACAGCGCGTTTCGCGACGAGGATGGCTATTTCTGGTTCATGGGGCGCGTTGATGACGTCATAAAGACGTCAGGAGAACGCGTGGGCCCGTTCGAGGTGGAAAGCGCGCTCGTGGAACATCCGGCCGTTGCCGAAGCCGGCGTTATCGGAAAGCCCGACGCGGTCCGTGGCGAGATTATCAAGGCGTTCATAAGTCTTCGGGCGGGACAGGTACCGTCTGAGGACTTGAAGCAGGACATCGCGCAGTTCGTCAAAAAGCACTTGGCGGCGCACGCGTTTCCGCGCGAGATTGAGTTTATGGACAAGCTCCCCAAAACGCGAAGCGGCAAGATCATGCGTCGGGTGCTCAAAGCGCAAGAGCTCGGACTGCCGATGGGGGATCTCGCCTCACTCGATGAGGACTGAGCGTCTCCTCCTCCCCCTCTTTTTCTTTTTCACAGGTCCGCAAGGATAAGCCATTGTCGAAAGGAGCGGTCAAAGATGAATACACGATATGTGGCTGGGATAATTGCAGCCGTGGCGCTCGGCGCCGTACTCGTGGCGGGTTGCACGTCTCCGACAACGACGTCACCTACCCCGTCGACAGCGACGTCAACCGCAGGGACGCACGACGCATTTCTCGATCAGTTCGTCGTTTCGATGGAGCGTGAGCTCAGGAATAACACAACCGTCTCTGCGTGGGTTTCGAAATGGCAGAACGGCTCGGCCGTCAGCATACAAGCGACGTTCAGAAACGTAACGTCAAACCAGGACGTCTACTTGAATCGCACGGTCATTCGCTTTACATCGGTTGACGACGCGACAAACTATGTGAACAACAACACCGCTGGGTACGTCATAACGACGAATTTAACGAAGGTGACGTCCCTCCCGTACAAAGCCTATCAATTGACGAAAGGAAGCGCGCCAACGGTGTACAGCGCGTGGACAAAAGTCCAGATTCGGAATATTCGGGTGGACACCATCGAGCAAATCGACGACACGGTGATCGTAGACTCGGTGGGTGCAAATCCGAGCTCAGTAGTGGCAACGAGCTAGTAGCGAGGATAGCAGCGCGTCCTTGAAGCGCCGTCCGCGTCTCGGTGCGTGAAGCAATGTTTCGGTCACAGGCGCTCCAAAGGAGAGCGACTCAGTTTCTCTGTTCCTCGCCCAACGAAAGCACGCGGACTTGAGGCGAAACGAAGTGAGCTCTGCTCGCCTCTCTTTTTCTGTTCTCATATCCTTAAGTAGGAGTCGCGCCTTTGGTGTACGGGGTATGGCTGAAACCGAAGCGAGCATCACTGAGTTTCGCGTCACGACGCGCGATCGCGAGCGTCTGCAGCTTGCCGGGGTGCAGGAGCTGCTTAGAGATAGCATCCAGCAGTCGGCTGACTTAAGCGACACATACTACGCCCCCTCTGACGTTTACGCAGAGCTGGAAGCGACGTGGTCTGCTGCGGAAGGGACGCTCAGCGTGGTGAAGACGATCTCTGCTGACGCCGTTGCAGTGCTGCACTGCAGCACCTACGTGAAGCGCTACGACTATGCAAAGGAGGAGCCGAATATTAAGTCGATCATACTCAGCAAGGGGTATGACATCGGCGTCTGCACGGGGCGAACTTTTGTCAAATACTCCTGCAGCGACCTCCTCTATGCGGACCGCTTTTTCAGCTACCGCTTTGGCGACCGGAAGTACTGGTTTATCTGCTATTTGAGCGCTCTTGACGATGCTGAACTTATCAGCGACAAGTTTGTTGAGCTCTTTGGCGCACGTCGCGGACTTGAGGTGTTTGCGTGGCTGGATAATGTACTTAGATTGAAAAGACATGCTCCGCTTCCCTCGTAACGTGCTACCAAGTTTTCCGGCTGACTAGTGAGCATCATGTTTGCACATCACCTGCTGCAGTACTTCAATTATCTGGCGTAGGGGCGGCTGAGCGGCACTTTCCGCGCCTAGCCTGCGCGGCCCTGCCAGAATCGATGTGACAAACGCAGCGAGGGTCTGGGCAAGCTGTTCTTTTAACTCTAGCGCAAACGTTCGGAGGTACGATCCTTCGAGTCGTTCAGCCCTACCGAGGCAGTAGCTGCACGCGGCCCCGTATATCACCACATACCTCAGTTGGGCGTCTCGTCGGGCCCGTTCTACGCTTTCTATCAGCTCTTCCAGCGGTATTGTGTGAATGTAGGCAGCAAAGAGGTTGTAGATAGCTTCTCTAGATTCGGCTATTACACCGTGAGCGTGAATGACTTGCACACAGGTTGAAATGGTGCGGCAGGTTATAGCCCAACTGCAAGAACGTGCCGAAAGTGAAAACAAGATGGCCATTAAGATTGAACGAGACTCAAATGGAAAAACGCTTTACCTTGCTCGACCCTTATACAGCCAACAATGCCTTATCGAGAACTCGCCTCGTACAAGCGCTTTGATACACACCTAAAGACCAACTGGCCGACGTTCAGCGCGAAACGGAGCGAGCGCCTTAGACAGCAGGGCCGCTTTGGCGAAGCATCAGAACGCGTTGCTGAGAACATTGTTGAAGACCTATTCACGGTTGCCCTCGATTGGAAGCTTGGCGATATCAACAACCAAGTCGACTATGCAGACATCGTAATCACACGTCTTGGAATCAAGTACTGCATCGTCGAGACAAAACGCCCGGGTGCCCTTGCGTGGAACCGGGCTGCTGTGCACGGCGCCCTCGAGCAGGCACGTCGCTATGCAGACGAACAGAAAGTGAAATGCATTGCAGTTAGCGATGGTGTGATGTTCTATGCCGCAAACATCGAAGGAGGGGGCCTACGTGACCGCGTCTTTGTCTCTTTGGAATCTAGAGAGCCCCACAACGACTTGTGGTGGCTTAGCGAGCACGGCGTCTACCGGCCGCGTATAGGGCCGCAGGATGAGCCACTTACACTCCTTGAACCAGCACAGGTCACCCAAGTAGCGAGCTCCGGGGCGGATTCAAATGCCTTGCTCCATCCAAAATATTGCCTCCCTGCTCAGTGCTTTGCTTACATCGGAGACGCAAACCGACCTGCGACGTGGAAACTTCCTTACCTGCGTGAAGACGGGAGCATCGACGTAAAACGGCTTCCAAAGGCCATTCAATCTATCTTGAGCAACTATCGTGGAGCGAAAGTGTCATCGGTGCCAGAGAAAGCCATCCCCGATGTGTTACGACGCCTGGCCGCTGCTGCCGAGCAGCTGGGCAAAATGCCATATCAGGGTGAAACGGCAGAAGTGTATGAGATGCTGGCACAGGCGCTGAAGCAAGTCGATAGCGCCTAGCACTGCGCGTTCAGATACAAAGCTTAGACCCACGCGATTCGCTCTCTAATTCCGTGAAACTTAGCTATTGCGCATTTCTCAAATAGCTAAATTTATGATGGTGAAACTTGCTCTTTACTTCCTCTGGTGGTGCGTGTAATTGGCCCAGAAGCAGCGCTGCTAAAAAGAGTCGCAGTTTCCGATTTAAGAACTCGAGCTCGAGCCCATCTGTAACGGCTTGCGATCTATCATCTTCATCAAAATGTGTATACCAGTTGCGTGTTTTTACTGTCTTTTCGACAAACGCTTCTCGGTAATTCTTCATCCACTGCATCAATTTCTGGTCTTTTTCACTTGCTGTTGACGTCTCTGTTGCAATCTTTTGTTTTTCATTCTCCCCATCTTTAGCCACAAACAAGGTTAAGAACTCCTCGCCATTGGGCGAGTCAAGAAGTTGATCAAGTCGTTTTCTTAGCGAATATTGATATCCGTATTTTAACCGGTTTTTCAGACTTTCTGTGAAACTCTGTTCCAGATGAGCGTCTTTAACGGGTTGTAAAAACTTATCCAAGAGTTTATTTTCGTACTCCATCTTTTTCATGTAGTAATCTACACTCAAAGTTCGCCGATGAAAAGCTTCAATAGTTCTTATCGTTGCCATGAAACGATCTTCGACAAATGGAGAAGGGCTAAAATGTTCAGCAAAAAACTGATTAAATACAGGCTTGAGGCCCTCTTTCTCTGCCAGAATGATCTCTTTTAATGCGTCGCCCCAGAAATCCTCGACTTCTCTAAGAGAAAATAATATGTTGCCGAGCTTGTCACTTGGGTGTCTCGTGCCTACAGGCTCGTGCAGTAACCTCATGGTGGCAGATTTTTGTACGTCTCCTGCAATGGGTACTGAACCCTCAATTACAATTGGATAGATTGGTTCATCATACATCAGGAGGCTCAGGAGATTTTGCAAGGCTCCTGCTATAGTGCGAACTTCATCAATGGAGATCGCAGAGGAAGTCGCCGATTCAACGTGAAAAATAGGGGCTTGCTCGACAATTTCTTGATGTTTAGGTACGCGAGATGCTTTTACGCCGACCCCAACATAAGCAGACATGACATAATCGCCGACGTTCACACGTGGAAGCTTATCGATTGTTTCAGCAGAGATGTCAACTTTGAATTTGCCATCAATGCTATCAACGTGACTCTTAATCGCATTTTCACCTATCCATTCATCTAGATGTGTATATTCAAGATTCAAAGATTTAAAAGCGATCTTTTCATTCGGCTCCCACCAGACATCTTTGCTCGCGAAAACTGCTTGAACTCCGTAAGATGATGAAGAAAAACTCCCAGATGATCCTCCAGCCCATTGGCACTTATAAAGTGTGATAAGCTCAGCTTCAGTCGATCTTCCCCAGATCATGTCATACGAACGCTCATCAAATGGAAATGGCCCTTTCGTCGATTCATTGCGTTCAAACACGCCCATAATATCAAGCGTAATGCCTTTGCCACGCGTAAATGTGAGCGTGCCCGTATGTGTGCTTTTTGGATTTGCTATTTCATCCCCGTTTTGAATCCACCACTCGCCAGTGCACGCAAACTCTTCACCTAATGTTTTCGCCAATAATTGATCTGAAGGCATAAACTCCTCTCAAACATTACTGAAAGAGCCGATAAGGTTTAAAGTAATCGATTGGGCCCAATGATTCACTGTCAAGTGCATTTTTTTTCAAGAAAGAGGTTAGACAAGATTTATTCCAGCCATTGCTAAATCTAAAAGGTCTTTATGCTTAGCCCTGTAAAATGCAAATAATCATCAAAGAGATGTGATCTTGCCCAAGAGCAGGAGGGATTGATTTGAAAAAAATATTCACCACGAAAATCTCACTCCAATTGCGTAATCCCACGTTTTCTTATCCCATCATCCGCTTGCTACGAGACCTCAAAGAACTCGAAGTAAGAAACTTTTTAGGTAAACCTGCCATTCTTCAAAAGCAATACAATGCGTACAGGATGCGTACATCATGTCAAAGATTATCCGCCTCGATGACGAAGTTTATTTTGCTTTGAAAGCCCGTTCTTTAAAGGAGGGGAAACGTTTAGCGCCGCTCATGTGTAACAAAGCACAGCTAAACGAGAACTTTAAGCCGCTTGCTGCAGCTTTTTTCATGAATTTTAGAAGCGTTGAAACATACCCATTTTTTATAGCCCGTTCTTTAAGCTGGGGGAGATGATAGTGTGGAAGAAGCAGACCAAACGATGTGCGAAAAATGTATGACAATTAATGATATAAACGCTCCATTTTGCAAACGATGCGGTGAACCGCTACCGCAGTACGCGCCGACACGCGAATCTCGGCAACAAGTGGCGCCAGAGTATGCAGCGCCGACACCAGAATCTCAGGAGCAAGTAGCGCCAGAGTATGTAACAAGAACTAAGTTACCTAGCACACCCCGTAACGCTCTTGATGAACTGATGCACCTTAGCTTCGGAGAACTGATCGGATTCGGCGTGCGGTTCGGCGTAGTTCTCGCAATTGCTCAAATCATTGCCCTTATCGTCATTGTGATCATCATCATCGTTGTGGCAGTCATACTAACGCTCCTCGGCGTTGGCATCGCTAACTTATTAAGTGGGCACTTAACGGCTTTGGCTGGAGTATGAACCGCGAACAGTCACGCAAAAATGCTGCTGCTTGGATTGAAAAAGCGAGTTAAGCAGAAGCTTTAAGCTGTCGTGCGCCTCGGGTTCGATATTACTGTTTGATACAACAACTGTGGGTGTTATGGTCATGAGAAAAATTTTCACCACGAAAATCTCACTGCAATCGCGTAATCCCACGTTTTCTTATCCCATCATCCGCTTGCCACGAGACCTCAAAGAACTCGCAGGTCAAATCGTGAATATCTATGAAACAGAGATTGATGGGGTTCGGGGTTTTTTTGTTGCATCACATTTAGCTAAATTAGCTAAATTCGACGAACCTAACGACGATGCTTGTCAAATCGAAAAGCCCCCCAGAGGCCGCTATTTCGTAAAAGCACCTCAAAAAACCAATGGGCTCGGCCGGATTCGAACCGGCGACCTCCGCCGTGTGAAGGCGACGTCACGGCCGGTTCAACAAATGACGCGCCTGACGTGATATCTTCAACGATCGCTATAGCAAGCCCTTAGTTAAGACCCTCCACGACAATGTGATTCTTCCAGAAAAAGGGGTCGCGATTAACGTCTGACTTTGGCGAACAGAGAATCTCATAACTTTGAACTTCGCTCTTTGCGATAACCGTCTCCGTATATCTCGAGCACAGAAATCGCAAGCTTTTCTGCGTCGTGTGTGCACGTGCTAAGGTAGTTTTGATTACTCCCTTCTTTTTCGACGTATCAAAGTGCGCAGCTGTAAGCTATCACCCGCCGTTGTATCTTTGATGGAAGAAAAAACAAAAACAGAACAAGACGAGACAGGCGGCGTCGCTGTCAGTACGAATAATGTCACCAGCAAGAAAACTGAAATCGGCAACACGGAGCGGACGGCCAAAATGCTCAAAGAGGAGATTCAATCGCTTGACGGCGTGCAAAAGGCAGCAATCATATTCGAGGCTAACTTGAAACAGGGAGAGGCAAAGCGCATCTTAGAGCTAGCGAACACGACGCGCCTGCATCTAGAGGCCACTATCGCGGATAGCTATACTCAGATGCGACGCATCACCGGTTTGACTGCGTTAGATTAGATGAGACGCCACAGCCGGCTCAACAAATTTAGATCGGCACCTTTTTTTGCATGACTGGAAGTCTTACGACTCAGATCTACCAAACGGTGCGCGAAGGAGCTCTTGCGTTTCTCGTGGTAATCTCATAGACCGGCGCACCGTTAGAAAGCAGTCCAGATAAGCACGAAAAACGCCTGCTCAAGCGATAAATCCTCCGTATTCACGCGGCGATGTCAAGAATGAGCAGAGACGAGGTACTTCACAGGTGAAAGCTGTTAGCAAGAGTGACTGAAAAAACCGAGCATGGTAGGAAAAGACCTCCTCATCGAACTTTTCCAAGCGGCTGAAATGCGCCGCTGGAACGACAAGCTGTGTCCCGTTCCCTTGACCGAGCTGGACAAACAGGGACACAAGATGACCATTGCCTATGTGCTCGGCAAGTTCGCCGAACAAGAGCGCGGCTTCAGCTGGACCGAAGTCATCGAGGGCGGGCTTTTCGACTATTTCGAGCGCCCCACCCTCACTGATATCAAGCCACAGGTCTTCGAGCGGATCAAAGCCAACGAAGAGACGTTTACGGAGCTCAAAAAAGAGGTCTATACCCGGTTTGCGCCCCTCATCGTCGACTTAGATGGCTTGGACGAACGGTTCGAGGCCTATCTTTTCCATCCGCAGGACTCCATCAACCGAAAGATCCTCAACGCCGCCCACTTCTACGCAACCAAGTGGGAGTTTGACATCATCAAACACGAGAACTGGAACGACTACGAGATCGACGAGATCCAGCGCGGCCTGCAGCGGCGGCAGGAGGCACTCTCTGACGTGGAAGGGCTGCAGAAGCTCGCCCTGTTTCCGACCTACCGCAGCTTCGTGGACTTGTGCGGGCGGCTTCGGTTCCAGGTGCGATGGGGGCAGCTGTACCGGGTTCCGCGGACCTCGGTACTTGGCCACATGCTCATCGTTGCCATCCTATCATACCTGTTTTCCCTTGAGATTGACGCCTGCTCCAAACGGCGCGCCAATAACTACTTCGCCGGCCTCTTCCACGATTTGCCGGAGGTGCTCACCAAGGACATCATCAGCCCCGTCAAGCGGGCTGCCACTGGCGTTGACCGCTTCGTTAAGGAGTTTGAACGGGACGAGATGCAACGGCGGATTTACCGACCGAAGCTTATCCCAGAAGCGTGGCAGCCCGAGATGCGACTGTTCACCGAGGACGAGTTTGTCTCTAAGGTGACGCTCGAGGGGAAACTGCAGAGCACGACCTCCGACGAGATAACCGCATCGTTCAACCAAGACCGATACAATCCGGTTGACGGAGAGCTGGTCAAAGCAGCCGATGACCTCGCAGCGTTCATGGAGGCGTATTTGGCGTTGCAGAACGGTATCTCGAATGCGCAATTACAGGCCGCCGTTGAAGAGAAGCAACTGTTCTACCGGGAAAAGACGATTGCCGGGATAAGCTTCAGCAAGGTGTACAAGAGTTTTAAGTAAGTTGGAGTGCCCTCACATAGCCGCGAAAGCCAACCGCACGAGACGCCAGGAAGATTATTGCGGCGAGATAGCACTCACAGGCTCGAATCAACGTACGCGTGCATGATAAGGAGTATTAAAGAATTGTTTTTGCGCGGTACACATCCTGTCGAAAGCATCCGGCTATAATCTATGACCGCTCCTAATGCCGATGGATTTCTAGAAAGTGTCTGGCAGCAAAATAGAATTATTGCTACGTCAAAACGCATTTGCAGGCCTTGCGAGAGTTCCTATGTAGCGCTGGGACTTGTGTTTTACCATGCTACTCGACGCGTACACTTTGACTGGATCTAAAGTCCCTCTAAATCGAGTTTACGCTTCTTAAATTCCCTTTTCGTAAAAAGTAATGTGTACTCTTTTATCTCAATGGCGCTAGAGATGCGCTCTACCACGCCGAGGCACTCGTCTTTTGAATGACCGTGGATCATTGTGTAGACATTATACCTCCATTCGGGGTAGCTCACTCGTTCATACCCGTGACTTACCTCTGTCAGCCCTTGTATTACCGCTTCAAATTCATCAATTCGCTCTTCGGGAATGTTCCACGCAACGAGGACGTTTGACGAATACCCGACCTTTTCATGTCTCACTACTGCACCGTACCGCCGAATGAAGCCATTAGCAATTAACGAGCGTATGACCTCCAATAGCTCATCTTCTGTTGTCCCAAGCTCTTGCGCAAGTGTGAGGAACGGCCTACTCTCTATTGCTAAGCCGCGGTGCAAACAGCGTATTATTCGATCGTCTGCTGCTTTGTAATTGCTCTTTGCGTGCACGTCTTATAGCGTGAAATTCGTTTTTAGCTTTAGAACTCGCTTAACCGGGACTACAAGCCAACGCAGGGGGTGTATTTTCCCTTTCATTTCTTCAAGTGTCGCGGCAAGCCCTTCTTCTGATGACGCGGTAAGGGTAAACCAGATATTGTAAGTGCCTTCCCGCTCATAATTGTGCGTTACCCCCGCATACGAGTTGATGATTTGAACAGCCCGATCGACCGCGTGTTCCGGAACTCGTAAGGCAATAAGCGTGCTTGCGAGTCCGATCATTTTCAAATTGAAGATAGGACCGATTTCCCGTATCACGCCATCGGTTTTTAGCCTTCGAACTCTCCCAAGGATTTCGTCTTCAGGAATGTCGAGCCTCGTCGCAAGCTCTTTATATGGCTCTTTTGCGAGCGGGAAATCGTGCTGCAGCAGGTTTATGAGTTGTGAGTCAATCGCGTCAAAGGTTCTCACGTGGACACACCACCACAGTACGGGTCGTCACCAAGGTAATCGCCGCTCACTGCGTGCGCCCGTGCGCGGCAACCCCTGCACGTGTCTGAATACCAGCACGTTTTACACGCCCCCGTATATGCTGAGGGTTCGCGCAGTGAAGCTAAAATGGGGGAGGTCTCCCATATCTCGCTAAAGCTCGTCCGTCTTACGTCTCCGACAGGTACCGGAAAATACCCGCAGGGCTGGACCGTGCCGCTGCTCGTAACGAAGACGTAACTTAAACCCGCAAGGCATCCTTTACGTCTCTCTTTTAGTCGGTACTGCGGAGCGCACGTTGGTCGGATGGGAAGAGCGCCATTTCTGTCACGTTCATCAAGCCATTTGAGTGTCTCATAATAGTCTGACCTTGAGACGAGATCGGTCACACGACCTCTGCCGGTAGGCACAAGGGCAAAGACGTGCCACGCCGACGCGCCGGATTCACGCACTACGTCATAGATACGAGGGAGCGACGTTACGTTAGCGTTCGTGACCGTGGTATTGATCTGAAACGTAATCCCCGCTTCTTTCAATGCTCTGGCCCCGTTGAGTGCGCCACGATACGCCCCTCTCACACCTCGCAACGAATCGTGGGATTGAGCATCTGCGCCGTCAATGCTAATCGAAGCTGTCGTTAGTCCCGCGTCTCTCAGCCTTTTTGCCCTCTTTTCGTTGACCAACGTCCCGTTTGTTGCGAGCGCGGCTCTCACCCCAGACGTTGCAGCGTGCTCTATCACGATATCAATATCCTTGCGTAAAAGCGGTTCACCGCCAGTAAGGATGAGAAGGGGGTGAAACGTTGAAAGTTCGTCGACAAATGTGCACGCTTCATCAGTGGTAAGCTCTTTCTTGTTACTCCGTTTGCTTCTTCCCGTCCCTCCTGCATCTGCTTTGCTGAAGCGACACGCAAGGTTGCATTCTCGTGCGACTTCCCACGCCACGACGGCGGGCATCTTCACGTGCTGCCACCTCGTATCATCTGGTCGCTCAGGTAACAGCTTAGGTCCGCCCCCCAGAGGTCGCCCACGCTGGATGCTCGCACCCTACAACCACCGCATACCTCGACATACCGACACGCGCTGCAACGCCCCCTAAGGTGCGATTTTTTGTCACGCAGCATCGAAAGGAGTTTATTCTGGCCGTTCCATATGGTGCTCAAGCTGCTCTGTCGTACGTTGCCCACTCCTCCCTCCCAGAACTGGCAGGGCCGCACGTTTCCATTTGGATCGATGTTGACGATCTTCTGCCCTGCAGAGCAGCCCCCGTGCGCGGCAAGGAGGGACATCACGGCGCTCTTATCGGCACTTTCGACCGAATTCAGTATGTAGATGCCATCTGCGTGGTTATCGGTGGTGAGTACCTCGATTCCGTGGTCTGCAAGCGTTTTAGTTCGTTGAATGAGGTAGTCGACCACCTCAACTCGCCTCTCGTTGGTGATATCCATCTCCGCACTCGCCCTCCCTGCGTACACGAGATGATACAGACAAAAGCGGGGGATCTGGTGCCTAATAAGAAGATCGGTAACCGCAGGCAGGTCGGAGACGTTGTGCCGGTTGACCGTGAACCGTATGCCCGTTTTTATGCCGGCATCTCTCGCTTTTTTCAGTCCTTCAAGTGCTTTCCTAAACGCGCCTCTTTCGTTTCTGAACCCGTCGTGCGTAGCTTCAACCCCGTCAATACTGACGCCGACATAAGAAACACCCGCTTCTGCGATCCTTCGAGCGTAATCTCTTGTGATAAGGGTTCCATTGGTAGAGAGGCCAACTCTCAATCCTTTAGAGACAGCATATGCGCAGAGCTCAACGGTATCACCTCTTATGAGCGGCTCGCCTCCAGAAAAAAGCATAACAGGGGGGTGCAAGGTTGCCGCATCATCTATGAGCTTGTGCGCTTCATCGGTGGTCAGCTCATCGGAAGCAGCTGCATCCGCCGCGTCAATATAGCAATGTGAGCACGCGAGGTTGCACTTTTTCGTGACGCTCCATACGATGACCGGTCCGTGGTTCCCCGCATAATGGAGCTGTCGACTTGCTTTGGTTGGACGTGACGAGTCTACGCTAGTGGTTCTGAGTATTAGGTTCGTGCATCCTATCATCAGCTACAACTGATATATGCGCAATATATACTTTAAGCTCACTCCTCCTTTTTTTCCGCATTACATTCCGGCACGAACGAAAAAAACCCTCATCGAGCGCGCGTTTGCCACGTGAAAGCTGTGCCGCTACTCCGATGTCTTAAAGGCTCGGTTTTTTGTGGTATAACCTCGTCGAAGAGGCTTTGTATGTCTGGTTCCAAGAGCTCTTGTCGAGCCGCGCCTAAGCTCTCTCGACAAGCCTTCTTGATCCTAAGCGACCTGCGCCGCCAGAGAAGGTCGTGCGCTGCGAAATCGGAGTCGAATTCTATATGCAGTCACGTGCCTGCGACCGATGCCTCGACTTCGAGCATGCTCGCTCGCACGCGTATCCGTCCGCTTCGATCTGCGGGTGACATCTCGAGACAGCGCTGCACGACCTCGTTAAGAAGCGCGTCGCGCTTCTGTGCAGGAATCCGATCGGTGTATCGATGCCACGTCGACCGTGCATATCCCTTGAGCGCATCGGCATCCTGATGCGTCACTTCTTCGGTGACGAACTCGCAGCGCCGCAGCACAAAGCCGGCGTCTCTGAGAAGCCGTTCGCACTCGTCGACACTGTACGCCCTGCGTTGCTCGAAACCCTCAAAATACGTTCTCCACGCCGGGCGGCCCATGACCTCTTTTCGCGCTCGGTGCAGCGGGGACTTGATCTCTGCCGTGGCGTGTCGTTTTGCCACGAGCTGGGCTGCAAATCGGCCGCCGGGCGCGAGGCTTTGCTTGATGCCGCGCAGTGCAGTCGGCAGGTCTTTGACCCAGTGGAGAGACGCAAATGCGACGACGACGTCAAATTCATGGCGGAACGTGAGCTTCGCTGCGTCTCCATAACGAAATGACAGGTTCGGATGCGCCGACGCGGGGAACTCCGCGCGGGCGAACGCGATCATGTCGGGGGAGGCGTCAATGCCGAGCACAAAGCCGTGCTGCACGCGTGTCGCAAGCTCGGCGGTCACCTTCCCATCGCCACAGCCGACGTCCAAGACGCGCTCGTCACCGTTGAGCCGAAGCCTTTCGAGGAGTCCCAGCGCGAACGCGTATTGCGGGTATGAGTGCTCGTGATAATCGACTGGGTCCCATTTATCCGTCATCTGCCGGCTCTCAAGTAGCGTCTATAGTGTTTCGCTTGCGTCGCGGCGCTCTGATCCGCAGCTGGTCTTGAGTAAAAGGCACCGCGCGGGGCTGAATTCTCCGTCTTCACACGCCACATGCGCCACAGACTTCTTGACATTAAACTCGCAAGTGAATAATACTCGACCTTGCTCTCTCATCGCTGTAGTCCATGAATCGCCGCATATTTGCATCCAACGAATCTCGTGGGATGTTTTTAAAAATCGGAAACTGATCTATCACGGTGAAGCGGCCATCCCACTTTGTAATTTCATGCGCGTCTTCTACCTCCCACACGTCAACGCCGCCGCGGAATGACCTCCTGAAGCCGCGCATTACCTCCGTCATCTCTTTATCGCTGAGCTGATTCCACCACGCTTCGAGATCGGACCACGCCTTACCTTTCGGCTTTTTCGGGAGCTCGAGCGTGGCTATCATGTCGTTCAGCTTCTCTTTCTGGCCTTGTGGTGCCCTTTTCCACCAATCCTTTATCGCATCCACCAGCTCCGTTCTTATCACATCCCGTTGCTCCGGCGACACGATGTCCATCCACGCGCCAAAGCTATCGCCTGATCGTGATAGGACGTTAAACACGATTTCGCCGCCGTGGAAATTGTCCGCCAGCATCGAAAAAAACTGTTTTCCTCAAAGAAATGGAATACCCCCCCAGCTATCATAAATACCCCATCCTCGGTGTAACTGATGTCCTTGCACCAGCTCGGATCGAAAACGGATCTCGCGATATACGTTACCCTGTCAGGTTCCGGTAGCAGCCGTCTTCTGATGTCAATGACGGCAGGGAGGTCGAGGTCGTACCAGTGAATGAGTCCGTTATCGACGCGGTAAAAGGTCGTGTCCAGTCCTGCTCCGATATTCACGACGGATGCGCGGGGGTGCTCTTCGATGTACGTCTTTACCTTTTCGTCGAACTGCCTTGCTCTTAGCGTAAATAGACCAAATTCTGGTAGATTGAGCTTATGAGAAATACTACGCCGAATATCCTGGAACGGCTCATCATCACTCGTTGAAAGGTCATAGTCAATTTTTTCAACGAGTTCAATAGCTTTCTCATCGTAAAAAAGCGAGCTGTACCTCTTGCTTAACTGTGCCCGGCCCCACAAACAACCCAACATCGTTTGCGATATGCCGCTTAACTGAACCTTTACTTTATCCTGTTGCACGTCTACTCCTCCCATTGTTTGACAGCTCGATGTGTGCGAAAGAGGGTGGTACCACAACAGCCATATCCGTGAGATATCATACCAGCTTGTGCACTTTTGTTACGTATGTTAAACGTATTAAGTATGTTTAGCCTAATATAATTTTGGTCCGGTAACTGGATTCTTTGTTATAAAGGACAACAATTGCTTGAAGAGATCTGTAACATTCGATAAGAACCTACGCGTAAATTAGAATTACAATTCGCACCGCTTTGTGGTTTTCGGTGAGTTGGACATGCTCGGGCTTATTAGCGCAAAGAAGTTTTATAAAGGACGTTATGGGCTTGATTTGTTATCGCTCTGCAGCCGTATTTGCGAAGAAGAGGATCGCGACGGTGTAACAGAGGATGATGTGCGAAGGCGTGGCGCCACGCTGTTATGATGCTCGTGTATCGCGCCGCGAACGAGCACGTAGCCGGACTTCTTCTCCAGCGATGATACGACAGTGCGCGTGCTTAACCAGACGCGCAAAGTGGAGAGCGTTCCTGCACTAGAGCGCGACATAACCAGTCACTCCTCGAACGAGGAGATAGAGGCCGATCAAGAACAAGACCGCAGCCATCAGCTGACCACCGTGCTTGCGCAAGACGCGGATGACAGGATCAAATAATCTATCGAAGTTGTTGGGCGTGACGAGATACACAGCGACAGGCGCCCAGACCCAGCTCACCGCGATGGCGAGCAGGAAAACAAGGGCGATCGTCTTGTCAAAGGGCGACACCGCAGCGACGCCGATGTCCTTGCTTGCTGCAAGCGCCGGAATCAGCGAGGAGAAGTTGCTCGCGCTGAAGAGCACGCCCATCGACGCGGCGGCAACGGCGCTCATCGCATCCGGGTTAAAAGATCGAAGAAGCGGGGTGCTCACCTCCTTGGTCAACGAGCGACCGGCTACGTAAAGCAGAATAACACCCAAGACGACGTCAAAGCCCACGGTTGCCGGTGAAGGGTTACCGCCGATAGTCGCGGCGCTTCCGATGGCGACGAGCACCAGGCATATCGCCGAAAAGACCGCCGCGTACGTAATGGCAAAAACGACCGCCTTGAGTGCCCGGCGCGTCGTCGCACTGAGCACAGCCATGACGGCGATTAAGGTCAGCGGACTCGTCATGCTCGCAAGGGCGAACGGGAGCACCGTCAGCAGCAGATGGAACAGGTCAGTCGCCATGGCTGGTTCTCTCTCATTCGGTCCCGTCTTTCGCCCACTTGCAGAAAACGAGTCTTCTATGGGATTTGAGAATGTAAGTGTTTCGCTTGCATCGCTGCGCTCTGAAGCGCAGTCTGGTCTTGACTAAAAAGGCACTGCGCGGGGCTGAATTCTGCGTCCTTCCAAATCGTCTATGCACATCACACCATGCTCAGTGTGGCACGAGTTAACGCAGTGCATTGCAGCGAGGCAGCAGATGAAGGTCTGTGAAACTCAAGTTTGTTGCCTGTAAAGCATCTAGTAGTCCTGCGCCAGTTAAGTCCCTAAAAACGGTGCTGGAGCCACAGTGTGACCCAACAGGCTACACCACTGGCCGTGAGCTGAGGACTAGACTAGCGTGTGATAGCGTCAGCATTGAGTGGACGAGTGGTAAGAGCTGTGGCAATCGCCTACTTCTCCACACTTCTGAACTGATATAACGTTGCTCCAATTGTCACTGCCGCGAACACCGCTATAACTGCATACGCTGCCAGAATGGTGCTCCAATCAAATCCTGTAGACATCAATGCCCTGACAGCGTTGACTGCGTAACTAAACGGGTTGACATTCGAAAACGCTTGCGCCCAGTGCGGAAGGAACTCGTATGGCACAAGCGCTGTGCTCACAAACATGAGAGGGAATATGATCACAAGATCTAACCCAGCGACTACTTGCGCACTCTTTGTGGTCACTCCGATTGCCATCGTCAGCCCTGACATAGACAATCCAAAGAAAGCGGCAGTGAAAAGAATCAGCAGAATTCCTAGGGCCCCTGTTATGACGGTTACACCGAGAGCGTACGCAAGCGCGAGCGTTATGCCAGCCGGGATAAGCACCATGATCGTATCGTTCAGTAACCGTCCAAACAGAATGGCTGGCCTGTTCACGGGCGTCACGAGCATCTTTGAAAGAAACCCTGAATTGATATCGTCAACCACGGCGGTTCCCGAGTACTGTGCATTAATCAATGGGTTTAAAACGATGATGCCAGCCGTTGCGAATTGGACATAGCCGCCGGCAGGGAATCCTGGGAGGTTTCCAAACTGCGTGAAAATTTGCGTGAAAAGAACAAGAAACAGCACTGGTAGGGCGAGCGTACCGAAGATGATGACAGGAGTCCGTATGGTCTTTTTTCCGGCCCTGATAAAGAGGTGCCACACGTCAAAGAGAGCGTCATGATCCATCTTCCATCGCCTCACATGTAGTGCTTCCACGTATCTACTTTCGACAGTTCTTCTGATCGTATCCGTCTTCCTGTGTGCTGTAAAAAGACGTCATCCAGCGAGGCAGATGCGACGCTGATTGACGTCAAGCGAATCTCATTCTCGTCAAACAGTCGTACGATATCGGGAACGAGAGCGCTCGCGTTCTTAGCGTATGCCGCCAGTCCCGTTTCGACATCGAGGACTTTTGTAACGCCCTGAATGCCGTTGACAATCCGCTTTGATCGGTCTTTTATGCCACTGTCCGAGTTGGCGAATGACATCGTGATGGTGTCGCCGCCGAGTTGGTGCTTCAGCTCAACAGGTGAGCCGCTCACAACAATCTCTCCGTGATCGAGTATTGAGAGCCGGTGACAGAGCCTATCCGCTTCTTCCATCTGCTGGGTTGTCAAAAACACCGTAACACCCTCATCGCTGTTGAGCGTTTCGAGGTGCTCCCAGATAGCGACGCGCGATTGCGGATCGAGCCCCGAGGTTGGCTCGTCGAGAAAGAGCAGGCGTGGTTTGTGTACAAGAGTGGACGCGAGATCGAGCCGCTTCTTCATCCCTCCCGAGTACTGTGCCGCCCTCTTGTCAGCGACGTCCGAGAGCTCAACGAGTGCGAGCAGTTCGTCCACGCGTTTTTTGAGAGCGGTACCGTGCAACCTCTGGAGGTGCCCCTGGATGGTGAGGTTCTCGCGACCCGTCAGGTCCCCATCCAGAATGGTTTCCTGGCGTTGAACGCCGATAACTTTGCGTATCTCTCGGGCATCCGTATCAACATCGTAGCCAGCAACGGTCACAGAACCAGAGGTTTTCTTCAGCAGTGTCGTGAGAACCTGGATCGTGGTGCTCTTTCCCGCGCCGTTCGGGCCGAGGAACCCGAAGAACTCGCTCTCTCTCACACTGAATGAGATCCCATCGACGGCCCGTGTACCACCAGGATACACTTTGACAAGGTTTTCGACGTTAATGATATCTGACACCATAAACCTCCCTCAGTTTTAGCTCTCGTACCTGTGCACGGAGCAGCGTCGGATTGGCACGCCAGCTTAGAGATAACCTTCTGACGAGCTTAGCCCTGATTTCTGTGAATAACTCTCTACGTGATGTTTAGGTCAACCTAATATATAAATATTTAGGCTAGCCTAACATATCACATTTGATTTATGGACACCCGTCGCACCTGACATCCCACGTGCCAATGGCTTCATGCCAGAACAATTCTACCAATTGCTGCTGGAAACCGCTGAAGAATAGCAGTTGAAAGAGCAAAACGTGCGATCAAACGAAACGCTCTCAGATTTCGGAGCTAAATCGGAACCATTAAGTCCGTGGCGCATTTACTAGGGTGTTGATAGGTGCTGAAGCACCGAAGTGAGCTCAATGACCACCCTACCCCAACTTCTCGCGGTCGTGATACCGCTTGCCATCGCGTCCATGATAAGCCCTTTGGCAATCATAACGGTCATGACCGTACTGAGCTCAGAGGAACACCGGCTCAAAAAAGGCGTGATCTTTGTCGCAACGTACTGTATCGTATTTTCACTGATATGCCTGATTTTTGTTGCCATCGGAAGCCTGACGACGACCGGTGGCAAGCCGTCGTTGGCGACGGTGGCGATCGACTTCATCCTCGGTCTCCTCCTCCTCTACGCAAGCGCTCGTTCACTCCTGAAGAAGGGGGGATCAAACACTTTTGACGCGACGGCAATGGGCGCCGGAGGATTGATTTCTATGGGAATCGGCTTCGGCTTCGGCAACATCTTCTCATCGCTTCCGGCCCTCGCCGCAAGCAAGGATATCGGCGTCGTCGTGCTATCCCTTCACGACAAAGCGATCGCCTTTGTCCTGGTAATGGCCATCACGCTGTGCTGGCTTTGGGGGCCACTCGCCGTTTTTGCCGCGGCGCCCCGAAGTTTCGACCGCATCTTCGACCCCATCACGCGTTTCTTGAAGAAACACGGAAGTCAGATAATTGCCGCCGTGTTCTTCCTCGTCGGCATCTTCCTTGTCGCGCGTGGCGTGACATCAGCAATGATGTTTTAGGTCGTTGGCTGGAACTACCTTAGCAGCGAAGGGTCACGCGCTTGAGCAAGCAGAAGAAGGTGTCATTTTAGCTATCGTACTACTAGGGAGCTCAACCTCGAAGTCCGACATCTTTCCAGTATCGCGTATAGGTGTCGTAAACGTCTATTCTCAGTGTTAGCTCGAGAAAAAGAGAAATAGCACAACGTAAACTCAGCAGGCACGCTATTTCGCTGAACACGTGTTGCTACTGTGCTTCTTTTGTGCCTCACTTACGCAGCCAATGAACTAGGTGCTTTTTTACCGCAAAACAATGTACCGTTCAAAGAGGTTTTCCCTCAGGACGCACAACGTTAGGAGTCGTACTATGACAAAAGTTATCGCTATCAACGGAAGCGCACGAAAGGACGGCAACACCGCTATCCTGATACGACGAATGTTCGAGGAACTCGAAAACGAAGGCATTGAGACTGAGCTGATCCAGCTCGCCGGCACGAAGATTCGGGGGTGCACCGCCTGCATGAAATGCTTTGAAAACATGGATAGTCGGTGCGTGCTCGAAGACGACATTGTCAACGATTGCATCGGGAAGATGACCGGAGCTGACGGGATCATCCTGGGTTCACCGGTCTATTTCAGCGACGTGACTGCGGAAATGAAAGCACTGATCGACCGGGCCGGTTTGGTTTCCATGGCAAACGACGGGCTCTTCAGGCGCAAAGTGGGATCCGCAGTCGTCGCGCAGAGGCGGACCGGCGCGATGCACTCTCTCGATACACTGCTCCACTTCCTGCTCAGCGCGAACACGATCATTGCTGGCTGGCCGGTGATTGGTGTCGGGAGGGACATCGGTGACGTCAACAAGGACGACGAAGGCATCGCGCGTGCACAGAACGCTGGCAGAAATATGGCATGGCTTCTCAAGGCTGTAACAGGCTGAGGGGCATCTGCTTTTCGAAGACCGGCACAAAGGTTGACTTACGCTAAGGCGCGCTTTTTTGTCTAACAAGTAAAGGAAGATTCGTGCCCGTGGACAATCTTCCACGTGCTTCCCTTCTTGCGGAGCACAAGGGTTACACGTTTACATCCAGGAACGTTAGCATAAGCATCCCACAATCGTGCGACGCGAACCTCATAAAAAGCATACGCGAGATTGGGATCATCTGCACTGTGCCCTATCAACGCATACGTCATATAGCTGTAGTTAGATGCGGCAGATCTAAGAGCGTCTCGGATCTCGTAATAGCCTTTGCGGATGGCGCCATAATCTGCTGAGACACACGTGAGATCCGCGCTTGATTTGTCCCACATCGACGCCGCCGCATCTGCATCTCCTGCTATCAATGCCGCGCCGTACGATCGGAGGGTCCCTTCAACACCTTCACTTTCGCTAGCTAGAGGCAGCACACGTGGTCCCTCGTCCAGCGTGAACATAGGCGTGACATCGCTCAAGGCGGGTCTGTCGCGCGACTCTTGCGCTTGGACGAGCTCCAATATCGTGTGCTTCATTTCGAGCAACCTTTCGTTGAGCGGATCGACTTTGAGCGCTTTTTCTACGCGTCCCTTGCAGCCCGGTAGTTGCCGTTCTGCACCGACCGCTGGAAATCGTCGACGTACTTGTAGATGCGTCTCGACGGGGAGTCCCTTTTGAAAAGCTTCATAACTAGCAGAGAGCCTCATGCCTGTCGTGCGTAGTAAACCTTGGCATCACGGGCATTGGCACAGGCTATGTATCGTGAGACGATTGAAGTGAGAGTAGCGTGTTGGCAAAAAAGGAAAGCCTAATTAACGAGTGGTTCTGGAGATAAGCGTTTGGAACATTAGTACTCAAGGAAAAATCGATAACCTGTACTCAATACAACTTCTCGACAATGAAGAGCTAGAGCGTAAGAAGAGTATCCAAGGCAGGGCTAAAGTTATCAACGGGTTCATAGGGAGCGCCGTAGTCGACCGACTTGAGGGATTTATGGAATTATTACAGACGTCAGCTAATTTAAGCCGGCCGAGCCTACCTATTTTTGCTTACTTTTTTTTTAATCCGCCACAGGACGTGAGCACGATCAGATGACACAAACCAAGTGCGACCCAGGCAAGCGAAAACTTGGATCACTTGCACGTGGTCTTACGAATACGGGGTTTCTGTTTAGTGGAAATGCGATCTCGGCCGTAATTTCGTTTGTTATCACCATCTATATCGCTCGCATACTCCCGATCTCAGAGTTTGGCTCCTATATCACGGTGATCTCGTTCGTCACATTATTTGGCATTTTTACTGATTTTGGAATCAACACGGTCATAATTCGTGAAGGGGCTAAACAGCCCGAAGATACACATAAGCTCATTTTTAGCTCGATGGGCCTCAAGTTCCTCATGTCCGTTGCGACGATGTTTGCCGTAATCGTATTCGCTCTTTTCACGCCGTATTCACCCGAGGTCAAAGCGCTGATCGTCTTAATGTCGGTCACGCTCGTAATGGGTGGCATCGGGAGCTTGTTCGGAGCGGTATTCTGCATTTACCAGGACATGCAGTATATCTCAATCATTCAGATTGCCGAGCGAATTACGTTCGCCACTTTGGCGTTTATCTTTCTGATCGTGGGCCTTGCCGTCCCTGGTGTCATACTTGCGATCATTGTCGCCGCTTTTGTCAGCCTGATGCTGAATTTAATAATTAGCCGGCGAATTCACTCCTTCAAGCTGAACTTTAAACCGATATTCGACCGTGCAATACTGACGCCGGCCGTGTGGTTCGGACTCGCGGGAATGCTTGGGCTCATATGGCAACAAATAGGCACCATAATGATCTCCCTTTTGTCGAACATGACGCAGGTCGGGCTTTACACGCCTGCAATAAACTACATAGGCATTGGCAATATGGCCGTCATTGCACTGACAAGTGCATTTTTTCCCATAATCTGTAGAGCAGTGCATGAGAGAAGGATTTCCAAAAAAGAATTTTCTAAGTACTTAGGCTACTTTGCCGTAGCAGGGCTCGCCGCAGTCGGAGTAACGTATGCGTTCGGAGGCCAAGTTATGATTTTCGCCTTCGGTCCCAAATTCGCTGATTCTATCGTTTTCATCAACGTCCTTATTATAGGATTTGCCATCAATCTGCTGACCATCCCCACGTCTTTGCTGTTGGATGCAACTGACAATCAAAAGGTGCACGTGCTAAACGCGACTTATATGACTGGGGCAAATATTGGCTTGAATTGGATCCTCATCCCAACTATAGGCGCCTTAGGCGCTGCGTATTCCACGACGATAGCGCAAAGTCTTGGGGCAGTTCTCGGCATTCCTATTGCTCTTTACTTCCTCAAGCGGTCGCACAGTTTGTAATAATTTGACCCTATTACCTTATGCCTGTTCACTTTCTATCCTTCCAATACCACCAATTGAGTTTTTCAGGGTCCTGAATTTGTTCCCGCGTTTCTGCAAAGTAAACTGCACAGCGGAAAACATAGAGCAGGCAACGGTCCTGAATCTTCCCGGCATATTCGTTGGAAAGTTCATAGAGCCGCTCTGGGTCCACGCCCTTCAAATCATCAATCCTGTGAATTCCAATATTTCTTAAATCAGCGGCAATGGATTTGCCTACACCGGGAATGTCAGTCAAGGATTGAGGGAGATATCTTTCTTTCATTTTTGAGAATAGGCTCTCAAACTGACGCCAGTCGTTTCGAGCGCGCAGCCCTATCTTATTCAGGGATCTCTAGAATACCCCGCTAGCTAGCACGCAAGCCTACGCATGGTGACCAATACTGACCTCGAGCGTTCTAGGGTAGCATGTTTTTTGGATTGAGCTAGCAAGAGAGCTTATTAAGATGTGTTGCTTAGTCGGTTTAGAGAGAGCACAACAGTAAACTACGTTGACACTCTCTTATATCTAGTTGATTTCTCGACCTTAAAAGGCGTTTGAGTATGGAACGAAACAACTTGAGCAAATTCTCTGGCACGCAAGACCTTGTGGTTTTAGCCGTAGCAATCGGACTAGTCGCCACGTGGTTTATTGTATATATATCTCTTATAGGGTTGATTTGCATCTAACCCCCGACTAAACTGCTCCGATTTTGATAAGCTATACAGGATACGCTGATGTCCGCCCCACCCATCTCCCATTTCGACGACCCCTCCGCGAGCGCCGCCACCGTCTCCCCCGACCGCGTCCGCACCGAGTTCCTCCACGCCTGGAAC
>Ga0208037_1000054_pt1 | contig 88815 bp, 89 predicted proteins | sample June2015DPH_13_1_3_FD_184710 | JGI IMG/M metagenome (GOLD analysis project Ga0208037, IMG submission 184710) | Peatland microbial communities from SPRUCE experiment site at the Marcell Experimental Forest, Minnesota, USA - June2015DPH_13_100... | ecosystem: Environmental > Terrestrial > Soil >...
CGCCGAGACAACAAGCAGTGAAAGCAGGAACACAGACTTCTGTTCACCGAAACGATTGAGAATACGCTTCGTCAAACTTGACAGTGCACCGAGGTTGAAGTTCAGGGCAACCAGCCCCACAATGGCCACCAAATCCAATATTCCGACGGCTATTTTCGCATAGTAGAGTGAATAGATTACAAGGAGGCGTGACTCGGACTTGGATAAGTCTGATAGGCAGACAGATTTTAGGGTCACCGAGGAAGCTGAACCCAACGTGATGTTAGGGGCAGCAGAAGCCGCGATGTTTCCGAGAGTTGTCTGCCCCAGTGAATCACATTGGCTTCTTAGCGTATCGAAACCAATTATTGGATGCTGCGGATCACCGTAGGCTAGGAAAGCTATCGGAGGATTTTGCGTTGTGTTGGCGGCGCCTTCCATCAGGGCGAATTTCGTAGGCTGCTGAACAGCAACAGCCTTACCCATCAGGTCGCCGAACACTGTTGGTTGAAGTATCAGCAGGACCAGAAGGATGGGCAGAAAAGCTTTCACAATCCTCACATACTTAGCCTGTCCAGTCTTCAAGAACCTGTAAGCGTACCCGACTAGGGCGAAGGACATCCCAACGATTATTCCCGCGTTCACAGCGTGGAGTCCGCTTGCCAACGCGTAAGGAGAGGATAAAGCGACAAATGGGTCGCTCAACGTCAAACCAACAGCCCTTGCAAGGCCAGGGCTTTGCAAAACCTGCGACGCGGTTCCAGTAGCGAGTAGATTCTCAATGAGCTCCAACTTCAGCCTGACGAGGGCGGACGGGTCAGCTGCGCTCGGACCGTATTGTGGTAGAAACGGGTACAGGTTTGACGCTAGATTGCCAGTTCCCCAGGGGACGTTCAGCCAACTGTTCACCGTCATTATCAAGACGCCGGATAGAATGGCCATGGCACCATAGAAGATCATGATGCCTAAGCTTGCAAGCGGCCGAACCTTGCCCAATGTAACAATGAACATCACGAGCAGCACGATTTCGCCTATGAAGGCTACGAGTTCCAATGTTAGAGGCATCAGGCCGAAGGTTGCGATTACGAAGATTGAGCCAGGCCAAGCCTGAACAAGCCCAAATTCAACTAGGGTTCCAGTTATCGCGCCAAGCGCGAAGTTGAGGCCGAGGACAGCAGTAACGTTCCGTGCAGCATCATAGTATTCCTGATCTTTGGTTCTCCACCATTGGAACAGTAGTCCTCCGATCACCCATGGAAAGCCTAGGGAAATGGTTAGGAAGAAGGCGTGAATGAAGATTCCTAAAGCGCTGATTGGAAGCAACATTGAAGTTGCAACCACGACCGTCAAGCCTCGATTACAGAAACACTGGACCAACAAACCGGTCTGCTGAATTTTAAGGAACGGTATGTAGAGTAATGCTGGCTGTCAAAAAAGACGAGCGTCGTAAAGAATTGAGCTGCGTTCCTGTCAGCTCAATAATGTGAACTCTCGCATGTTTTCAGCGGTGAAAACCCGTCGAGATAGCTTATCACGATGTTCGATTGAGCAAGCACGCAAGGGTCTGCCGTGAACTTCTACATCACATTGACGACCAACTGCAACCTCAGATGCAGCTACTGCTACGGCAAGTCCTGCGAGGATTTTGGGTGCGACTTCCATGGGCTCGCAGTCGACTATTCGTTGCCCAGTGAAGTTGCCTATGACAGCGAGGTGCTGCGGAATTTTCTGCAGAAAGATCGAGAGGCCGCCCTGATTTTCTACGGAGGTGAGCCCCTGCTCCAGTTGAGCAAACTGCGAGAGATCATGAACACCGTCCAAGCTGACAAGTTCATCATCCAGACCAATGGCCTTTTGCTAGACAGGTTGGAGCCTGGGTACGTGAACAGATTCCGATCGATCTTCGTATCACTAGACGGCGAAGAAGCGTTGACGGACCATTATAGAGGGAAGGGGGTCTACAGGCGAGTTGCACGCAACCTGAGGCTGATCCGCGAGAACGGGTTTAAAGGCGAGGTAGTAGCGCGAATGACCATCGGAGAAGAGACTGAGATCGATACACAAGTCCAGGCGTTACTTAACGGCGCAGAGCTGCCGATATCATCAGTCCATTGGCAGCTTGATGCGCTCTTTTGGCAGAATGACTATTCGAAGCGACAGTTCTCAGAGTGGGCTAGGACGAGTTACAACCCGCGCCTTAGGAGACTCATCGACCTTTGGGTGCAGCGCATGAAGGATACCGGCGAGGTACTGCGGCTCTATCCGCTTCTCGGAGTCATGCAGTCTCTGCTTCTCGGCGAATCGAACCACCTACGTTGCGGCGCCGGTTGGATTGTCTTCAACATCCAGACTGACGGGAACATAACACCCTGCCCCGTCATGGCGGGAATGAAAGACTTCTACCTAGGAAACATTCGCGAAACGCATCCCGAGAGTCTGAGAAACGCCGAGTTCGTATCCGAGCCTTGCACGCAATGCCAAGCACTTCCGATCTGCGGTGGGCGTTGCCTTTACGCGAATGTCACTAAACTTTGGGGGAACGAAGGATTCAGGCAAGTCTGCGCAACCGTCACCGACATGATAAACGCATTGCAGGAGGCACTACCCGAAGTAAGGTCCCTCATAGATAATGGAAGAGTTCGGCTAGATTCTTTTGACTACATGAAATACAACGGATGCGAAATAATACCCTAATTCCCACAGAATCATTCCTCAAGGGGCCTTAGCCAATTCGAGTACCCAAAGACGAGTCGGAAATGAGGAAATCGGCTGCGCTGACCCTCGAAGCCATGTTAGAGTATTGCCGTCGACTGTGAAACCAGGCCAGGTTAACGCGCTGATTCTCTTCTAAGGTAAGAGTAAAATCGAAGTCTTCGCTCTCTACTTTCCCACCGTGTCTGACTGTTTGAATGTGTTGTGTCCGGGGGTGACTGTATGAGTGAAGAAGATGAAGATGAAGAAGAACGACTTGTCGGTACTCCTTGCCCAGTTCCTAATTGCCAAGGATTCGTCAAGAACGTATCGAAAGATCCTAACCTCGAAGAATTTGAATGCGATTACGGCCACATACTTGAGTACGAGCAAGTCAAAAAGAGATAGAACCCGCTAGCAGCTTGAAAGGTGCGTCTTCTCTCCCTTTCTCTTTCTTTCTCCAGCTCCAATTGAACATCTAGTCTCGGTAGTTGTCTAGCAACCACTTGATTTCGCTTGCACCAATCGGTAGCGGAGCAATTGGAACAGTCAATGTCGGCACCGATGCGTAGTGAATGCGGATAATTTGTTTCTTGGACAGAATGCGTGAGAACTTGGCTACGTTCGAGAGGCAGCCGCCACATCAGAGGCCGGAAGCTTTGAAGACGTGGTAGTTCAGTTCAATATGAATAAACGTAAGACGGGCATTCTTCGCTGATAGGTCGTGACTTGATATGAATTATGTTAGACTTAGATTCCTGGGAAGATAGAAGCGGTCCTAACACAGAGCCAAACCCCCGACTCTTTATATTGACTAACCAAGGAACCTCGATCTTCTTAACAATCTCAGTCTGCCCTAATCACATTGCAACGTATTGGACGTGTCTGAGTTTCTCGCCTTCGGGGCGCCAGCCAAGCTGTCTGTCCACGCGGAGCATAACCGTCATGCTACTGGCACTTCTCGCTGTCTGGATAGCAAGGATTGGTGTAACTCGCAGGAAACATTTCCACACATGAAGGAACGCCTGTTCCAGTTAACCTCGTATCCGATGTGCCTGCGCTCAAATGATGCGGGCACCCGAATCTGAACAGGGTTATATGTACCGGTAAATTGGGTCAGAATCCCCTTCACCATCTCTGAATTAGATATCTAGTTATTTGGATCCAGAGATGCCGTACGATGACTTGATTGTGTGGACGACCTATTGGCCCCAGTCCATTAGAATGAGCTCTTTGATTTCGGAGAAGACTAGCGCCATAACCACGCCAGCCAGTATTGGGCCATACCAGAAGCGCCAGTAAAGGGCAATAAAAGTGAACGGCATGAGGCCCATCCCAAACACAAAGTGATGAATATGCGTGTTCGGGACATCCTTCTGTCCGCCGATCGCCTGGGAGGCCTTGCCAAACACGGACTTGGGCTGAGACTTCAACGGCCTTCCGACCTTGATCTTCAAGTCCTTGAAATCTAAGTATAACCGGAGTTTGACGGAGTCGGCAAGACTGCGAACTAGTATGTAGGATACCCAACCTGACATAAGGAACAATTCGAGATCGGTAAACCTAGGAATATCCAAACCAGTTCACCGTTCAACATCCATTTTGATGTGGGTTTGTTCATGAGTCAAATGGCGTATTAAGGCGTTGGATGAAAATTCCACCAAGTTGGTGATGTGGTATCCTTGGTGCGCACCACGGGTACCGCCCCAAAAAAAGGAAAAACCGTCTGTGGATTGTTGTTAGTTGGTTCGTAGTGTGTGTGGGTCTAATGGTGCGCGCACACACACGAAAACGACGCCCAACCTGACGGTTCAATTTCTCTTGTCCGCACGATCCTCCCCTTCCCGTTACGTCACCCGCCGAGTTGGAAAAGCTGCTTTCAAAACTGTTGCCAAGCAAACGATCACTCCTTCTTAGTTCCTCAATTCCAAATAGCGGAAGCAAGCCTGGGAATTGTTATAAAGACAGCGGGCTGTCTGCGTCTGCATGACTCAACGAGTCGAACTCGAAAATTCGGACGACAACCTTTGCTTCGGATGTGGCCCACAGAATCCGATGGGGCTTAAGCTAAGATTCTTCATGGAAGGCGATCGTGTCATCACCGAATGCATCCCTACAAAGTGGTGGTCTGGTCAGCCCGGTGTCGTCAACCCTGGAATTGTATACGCAGTGCTCGTCGATCTGATCATCTGGACAGCCGGCGGAATTCTTCACCGAGTTCCCCTAATGCCTAAGACGATTGACATGAAGCTTGGAGATGTCAGTACAAGACGCCCTATATCGGGAATAGGCTGGATCGTCAAGCGCGAGGGGCCCATGGCCCAGATCAGGGCTGAACTTAAGCAAGATGGGATGGTTAGGGCTTTGCTTGAAATGGAGACCAGGTCCGTAACTCGGGCGGAATATCAGAAGGCAAGGCCCATGGTGGAAATCCCAGCATCACTCACAGGATTCTTTGAGGAAGAGTCGTAGAGTCTTCAACGTCACGAGCGATAACGATGCAAGCCCCCTAACTAAGTACGTTTTTCATTTTCTGTCAACTACGTCTCCAAAAGGCAGTTTGCCTGAGCTTAGCACGTCTCTTTCATTTGTGTGTGTGGTATAGCTGGTGCGCACACACACACAAAATGTTGCTAGGCTTAGTAGAATGGTCCAGTAACCCGTGGTCTAACCTGAGTCATCGCCAGGCAAACCAGGTATAACGCGAAGTTTGCGCTAAGACGAATAAAGAAAAATGCAGTATCAAAATTAGCAGACTGCACAAGCAAGAATGCGACCAAAGAGGTCATCAACGGGACCAACGCACTGTAAAATACGTAGGCCAACGCAAGCAAGACTAAGTTTCTCGCAGCATACCATCTCCCCAGAAACCGCAACAGCAGAATCGCTGAAGCCAGCTGAAGGAATGCTAAGATAGGAACAAGACCCACCCATAACACAGTGTCGGAAAAAGTCGTCTGACCGAAAACTGCATCCGCGAAAAGAAGGTTCGTTGAACTAACCACGAGAGCAAGCGCTAACGAGAATAAGACGACCAGCAACGTTTTGTGATCATACCTATCCCAGAGAGACCATACACTCGCAACAAGAGCATAGGCGGAAAAGCAACCTGCCAGAACACCAATCCATGTGCTGGTTCCTGATGCCGAGAATAATGCGGGGGGTTGGAGGAGTTGCAGATCCCCAAGAGCAGTAACGGCGGTCGTGATTGTATAGCCGAATATCGCAAGAGAGAAGAATATCAAAACTCGACCAATGAAGTTCCTTCTTCCACCAAACATCCGAGACGCCCGCCACCCAACAATCCCCGCAACAACCGTTTCCAGTCCTGCTGGTAGTAGACGTAGGTCAGATAACGCGGGCGGCAAGACAAGAATCAGAACTAGTGTGAGTACGAATAAACCCGTAATCGCTATAGCGTATTTGTTGAATTCAAACTTCATTGGATTTCCTAACTTAGAGTTCATCCTTTCGTCACCTCAATCCCGGTATTCGTTACCGAATATGCAACCGTCGTTCTCGGCGTTCCCAGCATGCCCTCGACCACCAGCTTTCCTTCAGCGTGCAGATTGACGAGGTTGTCTACGCTGGCTTTGATGATGTTCTCTGATTGTGGGTCGATCGAACCCTGGACGAGGGTGACGAGGACCCCTACAGCCCCCGCCTTCTTCATCTTCGAGCTATATTCCCTGAGAATCTTCACCACAAGCATCGGAGGGTTGTAGATGAAGAGGGGTGTGAGTGAATCCCAGATTGCTCGAAATCTGACATTGTCCTTAGCGAAGGATGACAATACCTCATTGAGACTCAACATGAGATCGGTTGGATTTGCTAGAGATACAATTTTGAGTGAAGCGTCCTTGATAGAGGATGACGACGTGACGGGCGTCATTGAAATGACTTGGATGCCTCCCTGCTTCAACGCCTCCTGGATAGACCAATTGAACCCTGACATGGCGCGGGCAAGTTCCTCCGTTCCATAGTCTGTGGTTACCACGACACATGCTTCATTCGACCTGATGGACTCGGCGAGGAAGTGATACGCAAAAACCGACTTCCCAGCCTTAGGAGGCCCGTACACCATCGTTACCGTGCTCTCAGGAATGCCTCCCGAGGTAACAGCGTCGAGGCTCCCGATTCCAGAGCTTATTCTCCTCAACGCTGAAGAAACCGTACTAATCAACCAGCAGTGGGACGAATTGTAGAGCACAAGCGCTATTATGACTTTTACCGTTGGTCTGAAAAACGATGTCGGGGGAGACGATCCCCGCGAAGATAATCGCGAGTGCGAATCAAACGCTATCCGAGTTCAGGAGTATCGAAACTGCTTGCGTCCACCTTGAGTTTGCGTGGCAACAAATCACAGTTACGACTGCCAAAGTGGCGCGCACACACATTATCGAAAAACTCTTGTCTAACCGTGCACGTATACTCACCTCAGTCTTCCTTCATGAAGACTTCTCGGAAATGGACCGCTGCGCTAATCATAATTGTATTGATTGTGGGTATTGTAGTCGCGACCACGTATCTCACGCGTCGACCAGCACCTTCAATTTCAGTTGCGCCAACAACCTTCGTCACTGAACAGGGAACAGCGATAACGTTCACCGTATTCGGAGTTGAGTCTAACGGAATGGCGACAGTCTATTTTGGTGATGGCCACGAAGCGAACACAACCTCCACCGTATCCTACGCTTACCCTAATCCAGGTCGGTATCTGGTGGCGGCTCAGGAGTTCGTTAACGGTCAACCTGTGTCCTCAACGTTCAACGCCCTGCAAACCATTCAGGTCACACCGCGGGTCAGCGAATCCCTTGCCCCGTTGATTTCTGTGCCTGCAGTAGCCTTCGACATTGCCAGGAACCCTTCTGCTCCAGTTGTTCGGGTAGGTGATAACGTAATCCTGTACGGTGGCTTCCTTCAACCACCAACTGGAACCAACATGACCATCACCCGGTACGAGTGGGACTTTGGTAACGGAGCCACCAAAACCGTTCCCGCGAACAGGACCTCATTCAACCCTGCCAATAACCCGACAACAACGTACACTCAAGCCGGCCTATACCCGGTTACATTGACGCTGGTAACTGAAAATTCAACAAGCATGGCAACATACCGGACTTCGATCGAGCAGACAGTTGCGGTTGGTTCCGGATCTCAGCCTTATACTGTGTTCTTGTATGCAGGTATCGTGCCGAACCCATCCATCATAAACGTGGCTGAAAACTGGGCCGGCGGCCCATTCTCCTTCGACCCTCAGATAGATGCTGAGGCTAACGGCGTCGAAATTGAACTTAACATATTCAGCACTCTACTCATGTACAATGGTTCATCCACTACCCAATTCATCCCAGTGGCTGCAGCTCAAGTTCCATCCGTGGCTAACGGAGGTATATCGTCGGACTACACGAGCTACAGGTTCCAAATCAGAACCGGCCTGAAATTCTCGAATGGTGACCCGCTTACAGCATACGATGTTTGGTTCTCGATGGTAAGGGACATGCTGTTCGTTGGCGGCAGTCCAACAACTCAAGGGTGGATTCTGGCCCAATACCTCATTCCGGGAGCATCCGCAGGCGTACCCGTCATGACCGTTCCCAACGATACAGCCGACTTCAACGCAATCTTGAACGCGTTGACCTACAGCAACTCATCAAACACAGTAACCTTCAGGCTTATGCGCCCAACAGCATCGCAACTGTTCTTTACGTCACTTGTTCTTTACGGCGCTAGCATCGTTGACGCCACTTGGTTGAATGGGGTAGGCGCTGGGATAACGTTCACGCCTGCCGGCTTCTACGCTTACCAGAACCAAGGCAATCAGGGAAGCTACAATTTGAAGGCTCAGTGGACTCCGGTCGCTTCAGGCCCCTACATGATTCAGAGCTACGCTCCAGGGCAGTCAGTTACACTCGTTTCGAATCCTGGATTCCCAGGAGTCCCAGGCATTCCCGTCGTGAACAACACGGTGGTGATTCAATGGGTCAACGATCCTGAAACGGCATATAACCTGTTCACGAGTGGGCAGGCCGACATAGTCTCAGGTCTACCGACGGACTACCTTGCACTCATACCAAAGCAAATTGCAAACGGAAAAGCGGCCATGTATCAAACGCCACCACTTAATTGCAACGCTTTCGATTTCAATCTTGACATCAATGTAACCAACATGAAGACTGTTTTCGGACCGCAGTACCACGTTCCCCCGGACTATTTCGCTAACCTTGACGTGAGGGAGGCGTTCGCTTACGCCTTCAACTACACCAACTACGTTGACGAAATATTAGGAAACCGAAAGTACGGGATAGATTTCGGAAGCAGTTATGCAGGGGTCATTGTACCGGGCCTACCAGACTACGTACCGCCAAGCCAATTGCAGAATGTTCCCACATACGACCTGGCAAAAGCCAAGCAACTCTTGCAGCAATCAGGCGAATACGGGACCTCGATCAACATTCCGGTAGGCAACTGGGCCGGTGACACTAACAGTTTCGCCGGAGCGCAGATGTGGGCTGCTGCCCTAAACTCGATTGACCCGAACATAGTAATGACCCCTGTCTACATTAGAAACGGTAACATGGGCGTTCCCGGCCAGAATCCGATTCCAATCATGGAGGCAACGTGGGGGGCGGATTACCCTTATCCGTCGGACTTCGTCGATGCATTTTACAAACAGGGAGGCTATTACCCGGCTCCGAACAGCTGGGCTGTGAACCAATTCAATTTGACAGGCCATGCTCAGCAGGCTACGATGTTCGCCCAGATGAATTCATTAATCCAGATAGCAGACTCAACAACAAACGCCACCTTGGCAGCTCAGGATTACAAGGCGGCGGAGCAAATAGCGATCAACCTCTACATGTACGTTTACACAGTCGACCCCAACTATTTCTGGGTCGCTCAGCCATACATGAATGGGTACCAGGGGCAGATCTCGTACGAAGAGAATCCGATGCTCGGAGGCTACCTATTGGGAGTGTACTTTTGGTGGGTTAAGACCTGCGGCTCCGTCCAAGCTTGTTCCGGCCGAAACGTAGGCCCCTAGTAAGAGAACTTATTGCTTGAGCGACTGATGAGTCGTTCATTCTTCGCTCAGACTTCGATTTTCGTGTGCGTATTCTATGGCGTCGTAGTGGGCGGGCGTCGTAATTTGAACCGTCGTACGTCGTCGTTTGGAAAAGTGTGTGTGCGCACCAGCCTACCCACACACACAGAACGAAGGGAAAGATAGACAAACCGCCTACTCTTCGAGCGTGACTTCGAAATTGTCTCCGACTCTGAGTGCGTGCCAGTGTCCGTCGTAGTCCACGCCTCTCATACTCCTTATCCTGATCAGATTTCTAGCAGGGTTACTCGCTTCATCAAGTTTGACATCAATGATGCCGTCTACGGCGGCTTCAAAGTTCCTGTATACCCAATTGCTGTGAAGATTGGTGATGATACCTTCGATTGTCGTCGATTGCGTCATCGGGCTACTGGCGAAACCTCTGGTGAGAGCGTACTCGACCCATGCTTTTTCATCATTGAACCTGGCCATATTTGAGAAATTATCCATTATTCTCAAGTATTCGGGTCGTGGAGGGCCTTCCATGAAAGACCGCATCATTTCAATGCTCATGTCGGCCACCTTCAACGAATCTACGCTGAGTTTTTCTTTGGATTTCCTTCCTAAAGTACACGTGTACCAATCCCAGATTCTTAGCCTATCGTTCCGTTCGAGTTCCTCGACATTCAATCCAAGCCGTTTGAGATTGGAGCGTACCGAGACCGGCGGTTGACCACATATCGTGCAACTGGCAACCCCTCCTGACTTTATCCATCCCGCCGTGATCGTTAACACGACACTGTACCACAATGATGCAGGATCATATTCCACCAGTATGTTATATCCGGGCGGTACAGGTCCCTTAGTCAAGTCTTCGATTAACGGAATCCTCGGCAATCAGAACACACGAGAGTCCTCTGTTCTAGCAGATTTGTAGTTTTCGTGTGTGTGTGGGTCTAATGGTGCGCACACACACACACACTTTGAAACGGTTGGAGTAGGTATTTGTGGTTAGGGGAAGTGTCGCCTAACAAGCCCTCCGGCCGGATGCACGGAATCCGACTCCCGAAAGATCCCTCTCCAGACCCGGCCGCATGTGTCATTTGGCAGAAATCCAGCCGGAACCGGACTTTGCGCACTAATGGAACCAATAGGACGGAAGAATCTTCAGTTCAAATTTGGTCGTCCGCACCATTGGTACCATCACACTAAACGAACGACAAACATTGGTTCGATTACTACATCAAGTCAACGCTGTGTTTGCGCTCGCTTGCCCCTCCACCGGTGGTAAAGCGAGACGCATGCAGTGATGACGACTGAGTAACCGAGCAATTGTGAAACTGTTTTGCCAGTCGTGTTGTATAAGAAATAATGGCACGACAAGTAGATGGACTGCAAGTCAACGAAGTTTGTAGCATTAAGTGAAATATCATCGAAATACACTTTTCCACCTTCGGCGCTCTCCAACATAATGCGATTTATGTGAGGGTCAAAGAAATCTGGAAGATACCTTTCCATCAGTTTTGATATATCCACCGAAATATGTACCCATGAGTTCTCGGGCTCGCGATTGAACTGCAAGTAAATGCCGCCGATATCTACGCCCGGATTTGGTTCGAAAACTGCTGCTAGGTCTTCAGTGTTATCGGGCGTAACAGTAATGTCGACATAATATGTTGGACCATTTGTAGTTGGCAGAAAATAGAGATGAAAAAGCGCCTGTGGTTCTTTCCCTCCTCCACTCGCATTCAAGAGAGTGTAGAAGCCTAACTGCATGCTAGGGAAAATGGATACGGGATCGAGTTTCTGAAGAAAGCCCACGCCTCCTCCTGTCAAACGTAGACTGTGCGACCCAGTTCTGGAAACTGTACGCACTATGTCAACTCCACCACGGGCTAAAGGAGGCGGCCCGAGTTCCCAGCCCTTCATTCCATCCTCAAAACCTCCGTTTACCACCAAGTCTGTAGTCGAGGTTTTGCTTGCATAAATCGTAAAGAATGTTCCCAATAGCAACAGAATGATCATGAAGATCAGTATCATTCTGCTATGCTGAGTCATTTAGCAGACCTAGGTAAATGGAGGGCACAGACCCTTCCGTTTGCAACCGGCAGGCAACTACTGCCGTATGAAGTATGCCTAACGCTCGGTAATAATTCTGGTGCCAATTTCCATCGTAATTGTAGCCCCCACATAAATCAAGGACGGTTCAAACCTGCCTTCCCGCACGAAGAGATTCACAGACACTGAAAATTGAACGAACGACGGCGGTTCATGTGAGTCTACTGCTGGAACGAAAAGAAAATCTAGTATCGCAAGTGATCCCCCCTTCACATTGAAAACGAGTGTGCATCTATCTGTAGATCGCCATGAACGCGTCCTCCGGATGCCTTACGAGACTTCTTCTATTGTCTGTTAGCAATCTTGTTGTAGTAGATTCGACGAAATCCGAACTCTTGAAGACATTTTTGTAATCAAAGAAGTTGTTGTGTGCCGTTGTGTACTCTTCGAAGTATGCATTGATTTCTGGAACCAACAGCAGCCACAATTTGGCTATCGCTGGCTTCAGCCGCAGACCTTGATCCTTGACACAGGCGATTGGATCCCGCATAAATTTCATTCCCAATTCATCCTCGTTTAGGACCTTAGCAACGAGGTGAAGAAAGAAGAAATGAGCGAGACCGTAGTTCTGGATTTGCGGATTGTCAAGGCTCGACATATTGTACAGTATCGTCTTGTAGATTAGATAGGCGAAGTAAATCTTCGCAGCTGTTGTGTGCCTGGAAAAAATGTCGCTGTACCGTTCTCCGAAAAGTCTAGCCTTCAAGTGCGTATTTTGAGGATTCCCAAGATAAAATGCCTCGATCAGCTGTGCTGCCAAATCTAACTCAATGACGTCGGAATATCCTGCTTCGGATTCTCCTCTCTTTCTCTTGTAGAGCACATGGTTCCCTGTAAGTTCACTGAACTCGGTTTGGATTGCTTTGTGGACCCTGTCATCCGCCTTGAGATCTTGCAACCTTATGGGATTCTGGTTGTTAGTGTAGTATGTAATCTCATTAACGAGCGAAGATGTCTGTTCTAGCCGGATTATTTTCGCAAGTAAATGCATGTTGTTCGTGATTTTGTTTCTGTTCTCGTAAAGTGCGAGCATTGACTGACAACCGTTGATAACAGAGTAGTTTCCCAAAATCAATGTTGAACCATTTTGTTCTAAGCTATCGCAGACCAATGTTATCCCATTGTGAAAGAGGAAGAATTTATCGTGCTTGGAGGTGTCTTCGATAGTTTTCTTGATGTCTCTGTTCACACGGGTTCTGCCCAAGCCATATCTCACATTTCGGTAGAACAGAGTCTTGTCTTGTATCCCGTTCAGTTTCATAAGCTCGAGTGCGGGGATGGCGTAAACCCTTGTGATCATGCCGCCAGGCAAATCATATTGGATCTTGGTGACATTTGTTAACTGTAAAGGAGTTGAACCTGTGGCAATTTCTGTATCTGCGAAGTAGGTGTACTCTTTGAAAATATTGGGGAGATCGTGGCCTATCATTGCTCCCTCGTTTATCTTGAGAAATTCTTTAGCATCGATATTGAATACTTTGTTCGTTACAAAGTGTGTGTATACAGGATACCCGTCGGAGATTCGTTCGAATACCTTTGTTGCCCTCACTAAGGCTTTCAGTTCCTCACTCGCTGTGCCACTTAGGAGGGCGTCGATAGTGGTTACGCTATTGAACCATTGCTTGGCTCCTACGAAATTTCTTAGGTCATTGTCGCCTTGGTCCCTTGCGTAATCGGGTGAAAATTTTGCCTGAAATAAGTGTACTTCTTCTTCATCTTCATCTGCATAGATGCCGTCAATTCCTTTGTCATTGGAGCTATCACACACTGCCGCAATCGCATCCTCTTCTTCCAACCTGAAGAAGTTGCGTAGATACCACATAAGAAAAGATGCGCTCTCGGTTCTTCCTTCAGAATAATACCGCTCGACCTCAGTACGCATTCTACTGTCAAAGCCTGGTTGGTCCAATCGACAACTCATCTCAGGAAGACGCGGTCTGATGTTTCATTTAGTACTTATGGAGTCGAAAACCAAGGGCTCCTTGTCGATCCGCTAGCCAGTATCTAGATGACCTAACTTCTCTCTAACCTTACGGCGAATCGTAAAAGAACTCCTGCCTCTGGCGTTCTTACGGAGGTAATGAAGAGTGCTCTTACCAATACCTAGCTCTGTCGCTTCCTTTTGAGTCAGCGAGAGAATTCTACGCCTGACCCCTATACCGTCCGACCTACTCAAATCAACAAACGGCTGCGTGAAGTCGAGCAAACTTGCTTTTCCCACCAAGTGCCTGCTTAGCTCTGTAGCTTTGTGCTCGATAATCGTATCCCATTTGAACACCTGCCCGTTGTACTTGACGCCGGAATTGAAGCGCTCTCTCAAAACATCAACAAACCTGATTTTCGCCGCCACATCAAAGTGATATCGATAATCGTCCCCTGTGAAATAGAAGCTTGGCAGATCTAGTATTCCTGACTCGAAAGCTTCGAACACTGAAGTGTCAATAAGCCATCGGAAAGGCTCCTCCAGGTCATAAACAAGTGACTGTTTGGTCTGATATGCACTGAATTCGTGCAAGAAGCCCGCAGATGGTTCAAGTCCGACAGTATTGATCGCACGTCTGCATTCCCCCTCCAAGAATCCATAGCCGTAGTTCAATGCCAAGTTAACTGGATCAGACGCATTGTTCTGGTGGCTGGTAGTCATACGTCCATGAAAATCCAATGATTCTGGCAAAACTTTGGCATACGCAAACCAATACTTTGTTGCTACACGTCCCTCAACTGAACGCAAATCCGCAACTGTGCGGGCGATACCAATCCGTGCGATTTCCTTCTTGGCAAGTTGCATCTCCTTTTCGATGTCGTAACGTTGTGCAAGCCAATCTAGCACCTGAAGACTTCGCGCAATCTTGGCCTGCACAATGCATTTCGCGATTGCATACTTCTTTGCAGGGTCTGCGCAGGCCCGGAACTGAGCCGCACGCAAATCAGCCTTAATGGGCATTGGCGGGAGAATACTCGAAATCAGGCTTCCGTCAAAGTTCAGTACGAAAACCGGAATCCGGTTCCGCGACAACCAGTGGAAAGCCTGCAGGGAAACGTATCCGCTATGCCCGTCTATGATTATGCTACTATGCCGGAACCGGCGCGGCCGGAATATGTACACGGATCCCGTCCGTCCATCTTCCCGGCCATCCGTAACCTCAAGCTCAGACCGGGACCGTAAATTCCGCACCCGGATCTTCACGCCCCAACCGGATAGGTGGAGTGGATTCATCTTTGATCCTCCAGATCAAGAGCGGATAATAATGCGTAGCTGTCTTCGCGAAGCCATCCTCGGATCTCATTGAAGATGTCCCCGCGTTCTGACCACAGCTTCTCCAACCTATCCAAATCAGCCCAAGGCTTGGCCATATGATTGAACACAATCTTCCGCCCTACCCCTGTGAGTCGATTGATGTGCTTTGACGCCCCACGCGATAGTCTCCACCACACTTGGAAATCTGCAGATCGAAGGAAATCCAAAACCTCTACAACCAACCGCATGTAACGTTTCGCCAGCTCGGGGTTCGACCAAGCCAAATCAATGAGCTCCAATATACTCTGCTTCGATTGCGCGCGAGCTTTGACTGTCGCCTCCGCGTGGAAGTCAACGAAGTGAGCAAAGGCCTTGAGAATAGCTTCGCGAACAGGTGTTCGAGAAATCATTTCGTCCGCTTCAAGCAAACGCTGCGCCAGATCGTCTTCAGAAGCCTGCTCAATGTTGAGACCCTTGTGAGATAATTCTCTTAACACTGCGAGAAGTCGATTCTTTCCATCAATTGGTTGCAGAAACAGGACCAACATTGTCTGCGCCAAGTTTGCGTGTAAGACACAAGTTCTGATCAGTGAGGGAAAGGTCTTCGATTGAAGGATCTTGGGAAAGGCTGCACAAAGAATAACACCTTTGTCGGTGAGAGTATAGCTGAACCTTTTGACTCGCTTCTCACTGGTTTCCTGCCTTCGACGAAGTAATCCAAGGTCATGGAGGAGCGGGAGCACTCTTCGTCTGGTTTCTCCTCCGACCTGATAGTCCTTCACGAGGAGGTAATTGTTGACCTTGCCATTTTCAGCCGCAACCAAAACAACTGCAAGAGTTGCATGGAGACCCTTCTTGACCATAGGGTCGTAGGCTGGGCTCCTGAAGTTCAGGCTAGGAAACAGCATGAGTAACTCAGGATCTGCCCGAGCCGCATCCTTCTGCATTCTTCTAAAATCTAGCTGAGCCTTTGTTCCCATTATACTGTCAGTCTCCTATGCTGTCAGTTGACAGTATACTGCCCGTACTTCATGACATAAACTTCGCCTTTTGCTAGACTTCACGTGAGGTCAAGAGTAAATGAAGATGGTTCGATCGTATAGTATGACTGTCAGCAACACATGGTATGACAAAGAGGCGGGGGGAGCGAAAGAATACGAGTTGCACTTTACCGTCGCAAGACGAGGCAGCATCAAGACAGTTCGTCGAAGGTTAGCCCGTAGAGGAGTTCCATACTTTCAAAACTACGTCTACGGCCGCGTGAAAAAGTGGATTCCTAGGAAGAATGTCAAAGTCCGCTTCGAGCGCGAGGAACCCGCTGCGAAAAGTGAAGGGAAGATCAGCATCGAGGGTCGGAACATGTTGTTCCGGGGGAGGCGATGGTGGGCGTACCCACTCGGCAAGTTGCAGTTGAGCTACGCGAAAAGGAGGCGAAAACGAGGTGCGTAACGTAAACGTCCTAAAGGTCGATAAGGACTGCGTGGTACCGGAGAACTGGATTCAGGATTACATATCGGTAGTTTTGACCGTCTGCAAGTGGTTCGGAGTTTCGGTCATATCGATCGGGGCTTGCAAGAGTCGCATGAAGGGCCTTCACTTCTACATCGAAATAGCACCATCTGTCGAACCGGAAGTTGCCAACCGTCTTCAATGGCTCATAGGCGACGACTGCCAGCGCGTGGACTTCAACCGGGCCCGCATAGAATCAGGACTTGATTGTTGGAATAAATTGTTTGAAGTCGCCGGCAGAAGGTTGCGAACAATCTACGGAACCCAACAGCATTCGCTGAGAAACACCGCGTATTGACTGACAGGACTAGCGAGTCGTATGAAGACTTCGAAGTCTCGTAACTCTCGTAACCTTAATGTCAAACCATCTAGACCTGGTGTGAACTTCAAGTTACGCAAATTACATGCCCCTGCGTCCAAGAAAAATTACGCCGTCAGGCTTGAAGAGTATTACAACAAGAAGTTCGGGCAGGTAGTAACACCCGTCGCAATTCTGAAAACCCTCGCTGTAATCAGCTCCACCTTCAAGGGTAACGTTAAACTCTGGATTTTGAACGTCGCTCCCTCCCGGCATCTGAAAACCCAGACCACCCAAGAACAGGCTCAAATCTTTCCGAAGGGCAAGGTCGTTTACCTCGGATCAGACTTCACGATTCACGGACTCATACGAGACTATGATTCAGGACGCGAGATCAACAACAAGTGCCTTCTCATAAATGACATGACCCTGTTGCTCGCGAGTAAAGCAAAGCAGACGAAAGCTAGGTTGATCGATGCTTTATCGGAGCTTGCGAGTGAAGGAAAATACATCTATTCAGATTTCCAACACACCTATGAAGTCAAGGCCCGCTTTGGTTTCATCGCGAACATTACTCCTCACTCGTTTCTGGTGAACCGGAACAACATGCTCGGCAACACCTTCACTGAACGCTGCCTAGTAGTGTACCATTGGTTAACAGATGCAGAGATGAGTGAAGGAAATCTTTCGCGGGCAAACCGGACGAGCATGCGAATAGAACGGTTCAAGCAGACGATTACGGAAGCTGAGGTCAAAGTGACAGATGAGGACCTAGTGCGATTCGACGAGTACGCAAAGCGATGGCGAATCTTGGGCAGTTACTCAAGTTCAAGCAGCCTCTTCGACATGATTAAGTCGATGGCAACTGCGCATGCCATTCTAAGCGGTCGCAAGAAAATCACTCACAGCGTGTACAGATTCCTCGATATGATTGAGCCTTACTTGAGGAACCCGAGCGAGAATGTGAAGTTGAAGATTCTTGAGCTTGCGCATCAGGGAAGGTCCATTCGCGATATTTGTAATATCCTTGACAAGAAGTACGAGAAGTACCGCCCATTCGTTTCAAAGGTAATCTGGCAGTACCGCAAGAGAGGCGTGTTGTCCCCAAACACCTTCGAGAAAAAGGAACTTTTCGATAGATAGAAAGGCGATAAGGAACTGAACGAAAATGTAGATTGAAAGTACCGTTGCGCGATATCCAACCAAATTCTGCGTAGTTACCCAATTTTCGCGCAATGAAATTTAATGTATCATTAATAGGACATAAACTTAAAGCGTGCTTTAGCATAACGTATAAGGAGAATTAAACCGATATGCGATATGTTCTAGACGTTCCAACAACGCTCGCCGATGAAATCAACAGACTGGTCGCGGCTGGCAAATACAAGACTCCACAAGACTTCATGCTACTTGGCATTCAAAATCAAGTGTATCTCGAAACACAGTCAATCGAGTCGGAATCCGTTTCCGCCCAATCTCTAAGAGTGCACCCAAAACCGATCATGGGACCAGTTGATGCTGATGAATTTCTGTCCATGAACATCGATGGTGTGAAAACTGTTGAACTTAGCGAGCTGAAAAGGCAAGACGTTCTTTGGGGTCAGTACAACAGATTCTTGCCTGTCAAGATCGTAGTAAGAGTCGCGGCAAACCTTCTCAGAAGAAATGCGTCAGAGTATGTGTTGCTCTCCGATGTTCATGAAATAGCTGCGGCGACGGCTCGTCGCCTTGGCAAAGAAACTGCTAGAAATGATAAGCTGCTCGGACACAAAAGGGGCACAATAATATCCGCAGGATTGCCAATGGGCAAGGAGGACAAGTCGGCATCTCGATTCAAGTATCAATTCGTTGGCTATGCTACTGCAGATAAGATGGAAGGTGCCGCACCTGTCCTGAAGTTTGTCGATATCACAAAGAAGGAGGGCACGGTTCTTCTAGGAATCACGGATTACGGGTTGAAGTTTGCTTCGTTTAGCAATCCTGTCATCGACAACCATGACTTCTCCTCTCCTATGTCTGAAGAGGAAGTGAATTTTCTCCTCAATCACATTGCTCTCCAGGTCCCGGGCGAAGCAAGGCTCATCCACTTCATTCTTGATAGCGTGAACAAAGGACGCAAGACTCCTGAAGCATTGAACGATAATATTAGGGCTGAATACGGGACGGTCTGGAAGGGCAAGAATGAACAAGCAACGATGCGATCTGGTGCAGTGAGCCGAATGAGTGAACTTGGTCTTCTCAAACGCGAGAAGGACGGAGTCAAGGTCACATATCTATTGACAGAGCGTGGGCGACAGTATCTGAATCGTCTTAAGGAGACCGGAGCTCCGAAGGTGGAGATCAAGCAATGGCCGTAAGCCTGACTGCTTGTTCTTGCTCGTCCTCCTTTGACCTGATGATTTGTGCAAAGTGTGGAGGAACGCTATCAACCAACACAATGCTTTCGAGACTTGACGATGGAACGCTACAATGGTTTTCTGAACTCGATTCAGACGGGCGACTTTCCTTTGCGCTTGCGAATTATGCGTCAATCGATCGGCAAATCCGTCGAGGAATCCCAGCGACTACCATGCTTCAGACTCTGAAGGATACTATTTCCGGGCCAGGTGGCTTAACGGAAGAGATCGAAAACAAGATCACCAAGAGATTCGAGGAGCTGCGTTGCGAGAACGAGAACTCCACAAAGCTTCTCAGGGAAATAGTAGTGGAGCAAGTGGGCGCAATCGTTGGAGAAATCAAGGGGTTAGTCGAACAGGGCAAATCCATTACAGACATCGAATCAAGGGTCAGGGAGGCGACGGGAGCTCTTCAGACGTATCTGACAGCTATTCGCATTCCTGCGCTTAAGGGGGAGGAGGGAGAGGTAAATGCGATTCGAGACCTTCAAGAGGCATTCATCGGACAGACATGTTTCAAGGTGGAGCCGATCGGTGGAGCTGATGCAACTGATGCAATCATCCACTTTCACCAAGCAGGAATCGAAATCGGCAGCTGCCTCGTGGAAGTGAAGTCCAGAAATAGTTGGAGCAATGATTTTGTCGAGCAAGTCAGAGCCGATATGAAACGTTACGACGTTGCGCTGGCGATACTCGCTACCAACAAACTCCCAAAGTCCGCGAAAGGTAGAGGTTTTCGAGTCGACGGTGATTTCGGCCTGGTGGTTATCGCAAGCTCCGAGATGATCGTCCCAACCGTGAGCATGTATTACGAGATCTCTCTATCTACTCACAATATCCACAAGCACAACCTCGATCTAAAGTCAATAGCCGCCAATCGAGACCTGAGCTTCTATCTTAATGACAACATGAAGATACTCGCGATCTGCAAGCAAATCTCCGATGCAACAGATGACTCAGCCCGCATAATCAAAGGGCATTTAGTGGACATCAGTTCGAGGCTACGAGAAAACAACGGTAAGATCGCATGCATACTGTCGGCCTCTACACGGGAGAGTCACTGATCAAATGAATCGGAAAACAACAGTAACAGGCAACGTTCCTAATGGTAACCCCTTTGAAAAGGGCCGTAGATTCGAATACAGGACAAGAAGTCACCTTTCGCGCCTCGGATGGTTTGTTATCAGGCAACCTCGCTCTGCATCACCCGATCTACTCGCTTTGAGAAAGGGCATTATCTTGTTAGTCGAATGCAAAATCCGCGGATACATACCTCCGAAACAGCGCCGACGCATGATGCGATTGACGAAGAGCAACCCCGGCGCTAAAGCAGTGCTCGCAATGAAAAGCGAAAACGGACTTCTTTTTCGGGAATTATCACGTCGGTCATCAAGATATGATAAGCCGTTTGACCCCGATCCGGGGAAAACGTTAGCGTAACTAGATGTGAAAAGGAATTGGGACAGGCACCACCAGAAAGATCCGTGGCTAAGGAAGCTGCGCTTCGAAAAGTCTGTAAGCCTTTCGGATGGGAGAAGTACCAAAATATCGATTTAAACAGGTTAGCAGCTTACGCAATTCATATGCTCGCACGCAAAAGCGTCCTTGTGACTTTCGAGAATGTTGTTGTCGCGCTCTTTATCATGTTCCCTAGGAAATTCTGTTTGCCAGTCTACGAACACTACCCAGACTCAAGTCGGGTAAACCGAGCTCTTCTGCAATTGCGTCCCAAGTATCGAAATTGGGCAACCGGGTCCCCGGTGAGGGGATTCAAGCTCACATCAACTGGAATTGCTATAGCTGAGGATACAGCGAAAGCTCTAACGAATCCTGCTCCCTTATCTAAGGAACCTCCCCGCATGATAAAGCCCCGAACGTTCTCTCCACAACTTGAGATTGAAAATCGGGTGCTTAATCGTGAAATCTTTTCTAAGTACGACAAGAATCAAGTAGACCAAATAGATGGTATGGAAGTTCTCGAGCTCCTTCGAGCGGTGCCTCACACACCTCCCAACATACTGAGAGGTCATCTCCGTGAACTTGAGAACATAGCCAAGGAAGCGCACAGCACAACAGCACTGGAGTTTCTCAGGTTCTTGCGACACCAATTCTCGTCTCTATTCGAGGAGAGTTGAAAGATGGTAGAAATTGAAGTTAAGGACAGTGCAAGATTCATTCGGAGGCACATGAACAAGGCTCTACGACGCAGCTATCTGAAGGCACTCACTGAACCCATCACAAATAGTGACGACAGTTATGGAAGGATCGAGAAGTCATCCCCATCTGATTTGTCACCCAAAATCATTCGAGTATATGCCTCCCCGAGAAAGAAGCAATTCGATGTTCTAGATCTCGCTGAGGGGATTTCAAACGAAGAAATGATCAATCTATTCAGAGAATACGGTGAAGAAAAAAGAACCCACGAAATGGGAGGACGAGGTATCTTCGGACAAGGATTGTCTGATGTACTATTTAGTAGAGAAGAGGGGGGATGGGTTCACTCAGTTAAAGATGAAGTCTATTCGGTAGCTCAGTTCAAATGGAAGAAAAAGAAAGAGAACGGAGTTTTGAAAGAACGTCGCATAATAAGAGTGCCCGGGGCAACTCGCGCGGACAGAGGAGCTAGAGAGCGTTTGAGACTACCAGAGCATAGTGGTACAGTCGTGTCATTCAAGTTCACTGAGGCTCCCTTCCCAGCTAAGGAAATACTCATTCAACGCCTATCGCAGTTTCACATGCTTCGACTGATAAACTCGAACTCGCGTCGCAAAATCATCGTGCATTATGCTGATGAAAATGAAGAGGAAGAGCATGAGATTCGATATGAGTTTCCGCAGGGGAAGCTCATCGGGAATCTTGCAACAACCATGAAATACGATGGCGTTGACATCTCAATTGGAGGGGAGCTGTATAGATCCGACGAGCCTCTCCTTCAAAGAGAAGCGGGTGAGGATAGGCAGGGAGGGTTACTTGTCTTTGATGAAGAAGCTAGCGTTCTCGACTTGACACTCTTTGGCTATGATGAAGACCCTTTGGCGGTGCGGTTCTGGGGAAGATTGAGCCTAAAGGGCGCCCGAACCCTAGTCAGAAAGAAACTCCAAGAGCAGGACGAAATCCTTACTGAGACTCGAGATGGCTTTGTTAAGACTCACGGATTCTACGCCAAGCTAAAGCCCATCGTAGATGAGTGGTTGAAACCCTTTATCGAAGCAGAGAGAGCGAGAATCAGTCAGCAAGAATCTGCCCTCACCGAGAAGACGCACCAGGAGCATCGCAAAGCGTTCCAGATGCTTAGCGAACTGAATAGAGAGATCAACCAAGATGTTACCATCTTGTCACCTGGCACAGGAGAGGGTGGCACTGAGGAGAAACCAAAAAACGGTATAGAATTCGCCAATGAAAATTTGACGCTGCGGAAAGGCGTGAGGTATTCTGTCCAACTTCGTGTTGATGCTCGTGTGATATCTCCTGGAACGATCATCAAAATAACATCTCAAAATCCGAGCCTAAAAGTCAAACCTCGTAAACATATCGTGACTCCACTTGCTGCTTTGCCCGATGACGAAATTGACAGAAAACGCATCATACTCTCTTGCGACTCCGTTGGAGTCAATACAAAGGTCCAGGCCAAGGCAAAGAGCCATCGAGCGGAACTAACTGCCCTCGTGGTGGAAATACCACGTTCGGAGGAGTTACCTAAGATAGTCACATTGGAACAACCCTTGGAGTTTCGACCGAGCTCGGCTCGCAGAAAGCCAGGTGCGTCCGGAACACTGCATCTGTTCATTGATAGAGAGCGGATTCCCAAAGCATCTTCAGTTCTGTTCAGTTGCAGCAATGACCGGATCAGGTTGCAATCAACAACGGTCTCCGTTTCTGCAGGAAGTGTGATCTCTGATAAAGTATCAAGAATCGATATGAACTTCGTCGGTTACAGCGAGGGGCAGACTGGCGTTGTTAAAGCGGCATGCGGTGAATGCTTTGCTGAAGCAACTGTGAAGATTACCTCGGCAGAAGGATTTGGTGATCTGTTCGTCGATTGGGATTATAGAGAAATTCACGCTGTCTTCCAAGCATATTTCGAGAAAGAGACTGGACTTGTGATTCTTAACTCAACACATCCGGTCAACAAACAGTATTTCGGAACGGATAAACCACAGGCTCATCTTGCAGTGGAAAATCAGCCACATTGTCAAATGCTCCTAGCTACCTTGATCCTCGATGTGTGTCTATGGTACATCTACAGCGAAGCTTACAAGAACAACAGACTCGAACTTACAGACTGGTGGGAAATACAAAGATACATCGAAGAGGGAAAGCACAGGCTTGGAAAGGAATTCATGTCTAGGTTTCTGAAACAGCCAGTTTTTGCGCAGGCTCACGAAGCCTAATTGTCGAAACTATTACCGGGTAAGACAGTTTCTTCTCTCGCTGCAACCAGTTTTGCTCTGAAAACATGTCAGTAACGGCTATCTTGCGATCGTAGGAGATGTTTCTCTTTGAGTAGATCCACATTGTACGACTTTCTCCCTTCAAGATTGATCTGAGTTCACGGAGTGTAACGACCTTCACCAGCGTTTCAATACCATATTTCGACAGGGGGGGTTTACTCAGTTGTTTTCTAGCTTTAGTCTCCATCAACCTTCTGCTTCTTTTCGAGGATTCGCTCCCTACTATCAAGTGGATGTCCTCTGCAGTTATCTTGTAACCTGGTGCCTTTGGCGAGAGGGGGCGCTCAACAGCTACCGCGAATCTGGTATTCGACATCGCATATTTGCCCATTGATCTCACCAGCATACGCGGTAACTTGATCAACCTGAGTTTTCGTATGTTTGATTCGAAATTCGCGGTTTCCTTTGCGTCTATTTGTCGGAGTTCAGATCTTACTTCTCGTCTAATTGTCTTGTAGAAATTTCTGACGTACTTCCTTTGGACCTCGAATCCAGTAGACATACGACCCATACACTCCGCAGTTGCAAGAACTATCCCGGAACCGGCAAATGGATCTAGAACGATGTCATCAGGATCCGTGGTAAGTAGCAGCATTCTGCGAACCAACTCTACGGGAAATGGACAGAGATGGTAATGATTCAGCTTATTGTGGCGCCAGGATCCTTGAACTGGAATGCCGATTTTCCACACATCTGTGGGAGCAACTCCTTTTGGTGAATATCGCTCAGGATACTTCACCCACCAGCTACGAAAGTTGTCCGGGTCGGAGTCCCTAACCGCATCAGTTCGGAGTTCAAGATGGTTTTTTGCAAAAAGAAGAACATACTCGAATACATTTCTAAGTCCCGCCGTCGACCAAGGCAAATTCTTGTCTTTTTGCCAAATGACAATATCCTTCAGTTTCCACCCTACATCTTTCATTCTACGAGCCAAGTCGAATGGCAGAGGGACGACTTCGCTATCTACCATGAACGTATTGCAAACTAGCCAAAACGATCCACTCTCAGAAGTGAGGGAATATACTAGCTTGAAAATTCCGGTTAAAGTGTCCAGATATTTCTCGTACGTTTTCTCGTGTCCAATTTGGCGGTCGGCTTCATAATCCTTGAGCTTGTAGTATGGTGGAGAGGTTATGGTTGTGGACAGTCCAGGCCATTCAGGATCATTCAAGGCACGTTGAGCGATAGCTTGGAGACCGTGTCTCGCATCCTGATGATGAAAGCCGAAAACTGTCCGGAATTTCGAATGAAGAGCCGATGTCCCGGCTCTCATTTCTTCTTGCCGCCTGATAAGTGTGCGAGTTTGATTTTATTGTGCTGGTTTAGTACATCGATGATCCTGTTAGCCAATCCTCTGAACGCTTGCCATCCGGTGCCGTACTTCGCGATCATGGAACTTGTGAATGACAGTGATGCGACGGGTTTCAAGTATTTCTCTAGGTCACTTAGGATCTTCTCCCTGTCTTCTTTTGATGATCCTAAGATCTGCGTTAAGACCAAGAGCAACGCGTTTACTGCAACACTTTTCGTCACTCCGTATTTCTTCGAATCATCCCACGCGCCAGGTCTAGCATCTTCCAAGTGTTGTCTTACCAGAGTAAAATAATGCGAAAGCAGATTGACTTGCTTTTGTAGGCTCTTCACATTCGATGGATCGTCCACTGACTTGTTTACGTCGAACTTCGCATAGGTATAGAGCGGCCCAACATAGTGTATTTCGCCCGTCGTTTTGTCAACATGATTTTTCAAGAGTTCAACAGCCAAGGCGAACTTGGCAAATCCCGCCAAGGTAATCGGTCTGTCTTTTTCAATTTCAAGTACTCTGATCTTATTTTTCCACGGATCGCGAGAACTCAATGACTTAACCACAAGCGAAGGCCAAGTCAGATAGTGTTTGAGATCCTTAGTCAGACTCAGTAGGTCACAGAGGAGGGTTGGATCTATTCCCACTTGATTGTAGTTAATATCGATGAATGATTTCGCTTGGCTTTCACGACCGATGTTCTTCAATCCCACTACGATAAGATCGAATTTCTCTTGGGGCTGCGGCGAGTCAGGTGGTGGTTCCGAGAACTTCGTTCGTGTGAAGCCATATAGTCGATGCTGACCATCTACGATCCATGCAGAACAATATTTCTTCGGAATTTGGAGGATGCCTTCGAGTGGATTTGAGGCGCTCTTTGTGAATATGACTTCGCTGGCGATTTCGTCATCAAAAGCGATGAGTATTGCATTTGGGATGAGTGCACGACCAGCTAGAAAACGCCCAATCTCTTCTATGCGACGCTCTCGAATCATTCTTTGATATGCAAATTCTGGCTTGAAACTTCGTCGAAAAACATAGGAAATAGGCAAAAGCTGATGAGGCGCAAGAGTAAATATGTACATTTCTTGGTTGTTACCGATTCCGGGCTGTCTAACCATTATCGCCGGCCTGGGAACTGAGCCCCCCTCTTCCTCTCTTTCGATTTCGAAGTCTTTGAAGACGGCATACTTAGTCCACTTACCGAGAGCTTTCACGATGTGACCATAGTAATCGAGCGCTGGTCCATTCAGAACTTGTACTTCACGATCCGCGGCATATTTCATCATTTCCTCATTAGGTGCATAGTTGTCTAGTGCGATAACCATCTTCACCCTCGTTGTCTTATCAAGGACGGTGGCGGTGAACCTCCCGTCTAGACTGGTTTTGATCGTAAGTGTTCCCTTTTCTCTGACGATTTCATCACGCCAATGACACCATTTGTCCACCAGGTTTTGGAACTTGACGTTGGCCGCTGTTGTGCAGTACGTGATCACAAGAACCTCTTGATGCCAAGCACAGACGTCCAGGTCAGTTTCTGAACTGGTCGTTGTCAAAATCTTGACTGCTCTGTCAGTGAGGAAGTCAGATCTCTCAAAAATTGATTTGACTCTATTTATGAGGGGAAGATCTTTCTGTCTGTCGCCGTGTGAGTCAGCAGGCATATCTTCCATCCGCCAAGTGCCCTCTATTTGATTCTTATTGTTATGCGACTGTGGCCTGATTAGGGGTTGCGCAACGCGTATTCTTCGCATCTGTGGAACAAATAAGATTCAGAACTGAAACAGCTTCCTTCCGATCATCCAACACATGCGGCCGGGTGAGGACAGTGATCCTTGATGGGCCGGATTCCGGGAGTCCGGCTGGATGGATTTGTTAGGGGGCACCTCCCCTAACAGCAAACACCTACACCAACCGTTTCAAAGTGTGTGTGTGTGGGTCTAATGGTGCGAGCGCTCGAATTTGAACCGGTTCATATATACCGGTAAATTGGGGTCAGAATCCCCTGCCCCGCACCACGTACGAATCCCAGACATTTCAGAAGTTTTGAGTAGTATCAGTCTTGGTCTCTATTCTTTGATCATCCGCTGGGGTCTTGATTTTATGGTTCTTGAAGCATATGTTGTTTATTGCCAAACCGGTTATGGTGCATGAAGTCCTTTACGTCGCGGCGCACTCGCAGATAGTCAGCTAGCGCAGAGCGGGGGTAGCCCACTCGGGCGGCAAAGGCAATCTTCATGTATTCAGGAATATTGAGAATCTTTTTCACCTCTTTCTCGACGGGGATTCCGCTGAAGACGCTCAGTATATGAAAGCCAATCCCCAGGGATTGAGCCATGAGCCACATGTTCTCCATAACGCAGCCGAGACTCATAATCCCCAAGACATCTCCCTCCGAAGCAGGCGCCCTTTTCCTGGAGTCATAGATCACTATCAAAAGCGTTGGGCTGCCCTGAATGCGTTCCTGCAGGGGCCACGGGCCCTCACGAACAGCTTCATCCAACCTAGCAGGATCACTCCATGACGGGGGGAACATGGCGGCGAGAATTCCAACCTTCTTTTGGAGGAACTCCTTCTTCGAGAACGAGAGTTGTTCATAGTTTTCCCTGATGAACTCCTCTGATACCTGAGACTTTATGTGCCCTATTTCTTTCAGAATTTCCTCGTCGTCGATGACGAGAACTTCGAAGTTCTGCATGTTGTGGGCCGTGGGCGCCCAGCGCCCGGCTTCAAGAATTTGCCTCAAATCCTTTTTGGTCACAGAACGCTCCCGATCAAAGAGTCCCCTCGACGAGTGCCTTTCCTCGATGAGCTTCAGGAGATTAGTCATGATGACCATCCCACCTTCAGAACCGCCAGAAAATGAACGTTTCCGACAAGTATCACAGGTCCTTCAAGCGCTAGAATCCGGAGAGACTGTACCTACAATAATACCGTCTACTAGGAATTCTTACACCAACAATGGGAGCCTATATGTACCGGTAAATTGGGGTCGGCTGGTGCACACACGAAATGACATCCATGTCTTGATTTTGGGTTAAGTTACATCGCAACGTAATGGACTCGCCTTAGCTTCTCACCTTCTGGGCGCCACGTAAGCTGCTTGTCTACGCGCAACTGCATGAAGTTAACGACATTATCAACGACCTTGTTCAGCCTGCTTATGGCTAGGGAGTTGTTCCTAAGCTTCTTCAAATCTTCTTTCGTGTTCTCGCTGAGGCTTGAGAGGTTGTACCAGATCCCGAAGGGCGGGAGGATGTAACCCAAGTTCTGTAGGACCACGAACACGTCCCAGGCCACTTTGTAAGCGCCGTCCTCGTGGCCATTCACGAATATGCCGACGGGCCGGCCCGCCCAGTCAACATGTTCAACTTTCAGCCCAATATCCTGCAGGTTCGTCAACCGATCCAAGAATACCTTAAGCCGGCTGTTCATCCCCTCCCAATTGATCGGCGTAACCACAATCAACGAGCGGGCACGAACGAGTTTCGGGTAGATCTTACGCATGTCATCATGCATATTGTTGCAGGGAAACCTGCAGAAATCATCTTCCAGGGAATAGCAAGCCCAGTTATGCTCAATCTTATGTTTCGCCAAGTCCACCCAATCATACGTCACCGCCGGGTGCGCCTCTCTAAGCCTCTCGATGATTCTTGGGGCTATGAAGCCGCTGACAATATGTTGCGGGTGGGCGCTGGCGCTTATGATGAGCACGTCGATAGGAGGCTGCGCGGCGATGTCACGCCAGAACTCAATTCGCCGATCAAGAAACTCGCTCTTCTGCACGCTTTTCGTTAAGTATTCAGTTACTGCGTCTTCCTCAATCGGGTACGTCGCCTTATGGGTCAAGAGTTGGGCCGCGAGCTTCTCTTTGGATTTGATTAATTCCCAAGGCGCCTTACACTTTGCACATAACTTGGGCGGCAACCGGCCGGTGTACTCATCCATGCAGATCAAGCATTTCCAAACAGAATTGTCATTCGCCTGTTCCTCCGGCGGTTCCAGCTTGAACGCAAATTCGTCCGCTACGGGTTTGCGTGGGGAGGTTGCTTGTCGGGAGATTAGTATTTCGTCGCCTTCCACTTTCACCGCGTAACTTTCCACTTGCTCAGGCGCACCCTTAGGAGCCTTCCCTGTCTTCGGGTCGTACCTGTACCCATGCCAGGGGCAAACAACGTTTCCATCCTTGTCGAAGGCACCGTCGATTAACGGCCCACCCATATGCGCGCAAACGTTCGAAATAGCAAAGTAACCATTATCAATCTGAAAAACCGCAACCGACTTTCCTTCAACCTGGCCTAGGTATCGGTTATTTGAGAAATCCTTCTTCGAACAAACACGGACAAACGATTCCATAACATTCCATGAGCGTGAGACGTATGAAAACCTAGGCCTACTCAGCCTCAATCAACGGAGAGTAAATAAGAGAAATTCGCCATCGAGACAAATGAACAAACATGACAACCGATGAGGAGATCTTAGAAGAATTAAGGAAGATTCGAGAAGCACTTTCACCGAAACCTACTCCGCCGCCGCCAAAGCCCAAAGGTATGTGGGCCGAGTTCATAGAATTCATCGGCAAAGCGGGGGTAATCGGGTTGGCTGTAGGCTTCATAATGGGTACTTACATTGGCAAAGTGGTCTCGGCACTTGTTCAGGACATTATAATGCCCATCCCCGGCGCGCTGTTGCCGGGAGGCGATTGGAGAAAGGCGGTATTCACCATCCCAATCGGACAGGGGATGAATTTTGCTGTGGGTGACTTTGTGGGCGTTATGTTTGACTTTCTCATTGTCGCGGTTGTCATCTTCTTCATCGCCAGATACGCTATGAGAGCTATGGAAAAAAAGTAACCCAGGAACAGCCTCGAACCGCCAGCTGCCTGCGAGGTTTACTGTATTTCTTCTTCTCCTTCAGTCACGGTTATCCCACGTTTTCCAGACGCCAGTTCCTTCAAGAACTCGCTGGGCTCGACGCAAAGCTCAGGGGGCAGGGTGCCTCGTTTAGTTATTCTTCCCGATGCAAGCCACTGTGCGATTACGGAAGGGGGTGTTCCTGTGCCGACCGTCCCGCCGCCAATGTTCCACCGTTCGTTTGGAACGCTGACAGCGTCTACCCAAATCCTGACCCGCTTTCCATCACGCTTACCGAATCCCTCAACCCTTTGGCAGTCAACATCTAATTCTACACTCGTGGGTTTCGGGAGGGAGTCAATGACCGAAGTTAACACGTCGTAGGGGACGATGTCTTGGCCCCTAACCTTGACGGGCGTCTTCTTAGTCAAACCCAGCTGGGTTAGGAGGACGATTGATTTTGTGAATTCGGGTGGGTATGCGACTATGAAATCCATTTCCTTGATCCCTTTTCCTATGTTGAACGGCATCGTGGCTAGCTCAGAATGAATGGTGTAATACCCCTCCATCCTGCCGATGGGGTCGGGTAGTGTGAAAGATTCCTTTCCAGAAAGCGCCGGAATCTCTTGAATCCTCCCGTCGCGAAGTATGATCGGTGGGATTGTAAACTCATCCAGGACAGTTCGTATCGCGTAAGGGACCTGGAATCCTCCGCCTCCTTTGACGACCGTGGAGCCGCTGCGCAGTTTCATCACCTCCACCTCATCCAACTTTTCAGCGACGTAGGCTCCCATCACATTCATTGTTCCAGGCGTACTGCCCATTCCCAAAACGCAAGTAACATTCGCGTCATTCGCAGCCTTGTCCAACTCCAGCTGCTTCTTCGTCATGTGGTATAGTCCACCGAGGTCGAGGTAGTGTATGCCCGCTGAGATGGCTGCTTGCATGACCTGCAGGTTCAACTCGTACCAGGTCGAGTTAACAACCGCATCCCAGTCTCTCATAATCCCGGTTAACTGTGCGTTTTCACGAGCGTCCGCGGACAGTGGGACGGCGCGTTCGTCTCCTAAACTTCGCGCCGCTGCTTCGGCTCGTTCAAGGCGCAGGTCCGCAACCCCTACTTTCTCTACTTTGCTGTTCCCTAGCATGTTCCTGATTGTGACCTGAGCCATAGCTCCGGCTCCGCCAAGCACTAAGATTCGCAAATGAAATCGCCCCTCGTATGTCCTAACGGCATATTCCACCAGGTGGAAATAGCCTTATCAGACTTTATCCCGTAGAGCTAAAGGTTGATGAATAATGGGCCTCCTTCGTTCTATCCTTGTCGGCCTGCTCGTTCTTGTCGCCGTTGTTTCAGTTGCTTTCATAGGATACAGTGGCCTGAACCCTCACGTAGTAACTGTGACACAACAGCAACTTCTAACAAACACTCAGAGCCTTTTCAGCACACAAACGGTGACCAGCCTTAGTATGGTAACGAGTTTTCAAACGGTCACAAGCGCAACAACCGCTGGGTTTGGAAATGTTTACACTGGGCCTGGGTACGGGTACAATCCGAATTACCCGAACTGTTCGTATTATGGATGCTACTACACACCACCCGCCTACGCTTCTATCTCTGATCTCTGCAAGACGACAGGCCAGAATAGTACGGTTCAATGCTCCGGCTACCTTCACGAAGCCTCGAGCGCGTGCACAGAACTTGCAATTCCCTACTACAACCCGGACATTTTGGAGTCAACGGCCTACCTGTACTTGACGTTGTACAATCTGCCGTCAAACCATCCTGCAAGCGGCGCATGGGTGACGGTGACCGGGGAGCTCAACCAAGGCTACTCTCCAGGGTCCTATGGCGTACTTTGCACAAGTAACTACATCAACGTGGCTTCAATATCATAAAGAAAAAAGAGTCAGCTGGCCAACTAACAATTATATTCAAGCCATGCTAGGCTGCGCCTACGACTCACCTAAAGTGGCTTCATTTTATATTAAACCTCAGCTAATGAAGGGATGATGTCACTTTGTTTGAAGGTATCGTCGGCCTAATTATCCAACTAATAATCGCCGGTATCATCGGCGGCATCTTCGTTTGGTTGGCAGGGAAAGCTCTAGGAGCACCAAGGGCCACCTATTGGCATGGGATTCTAATCGTTGTTTCAGCGATAATCCTCAGTGACATCATAGGTTACTTCCTGGGCGGTCTCGGCTGGATTAAGACCATCATAGAAATTATCGTAATCCTTCTGCTGATCAAACACTTCTTCGCGGTCGGATGGATAAAGGCAATTGTAATTGCAATCTTGGCTGTGATCATAGCGATCATAGTCACCTTTGTCCTTGCCCTGCTCGGGCTTGCCTTCGCCGCCACAGCACTGAAGGGCCTAATCCCAGGACTATAATCGTCTCGCCTTACAGGGCGAGACTACGTCCTTATGCTTCGCAGGGGGGACTGATTTGGTAGATTTCTTATCATTCGGTCTTTTCTTACTCAAGAGCAGTGCGCCGATAAGGCACGTCACCAATGTGACGGGAACAACCTGCGGCAGGATCTCCGGAGTAGGAATGGCGGGGGCGTAAACTAGGCCCAACACCCCGTTACCCTGCACAGTCACGTCGGTAATGTATGAAGTCTGATTATCCACGGTGATCTGACCTTGAGTGAACCATTTTACGAAGGAATCGGACGCGTTACGGGGCGCTGCTTCAGCAACGTAGCTTCCCACTGGCAAAGTGGCATTCTGTCCATCCGTCAAGCAGATGGGGCCGGAGGCGTTTGCGTAATTTAGGAAGCAAACAAAGCCCCGGGTACCGGTGAAGGTGACGATTCCTTCAGTTTGAGTTGCCGGCAGGAAGACGGCAGCCAGGTTGCCGTCCCCGTTCACCTCGAGCAGCGTATTATTGCCTTGAATGTCCCTTACTGTGACATTGCCCTGGGTGATCCAGTGGCTGAACGTCGCGGAGCTGGCATTGTAAAGGAAGGCTGCGAGCGTATAGTTTCCGAAGTCTAAGGTGAAGTTCTGGCTTTCCGCCAAGCAATAAAGCTTGGTGCTGTTGGAGTCGAATATGCATGCATACCCTAAGTTGCCGCCTGTGTATCTTATGTTCGCGGCCGTCTGTGAATGCACCGGTGCTACCGATACCATAAAAATCAGAAGCGCTACAATCGAGAGGGTAAGGAAGAGTTTGTTCAAAGTCTTGAAGCTCCGCACAAAGTTGTTTTTCGCAATTTATGGTAACCATGACCATGTGAACTGAACTAAGCGAGTTAGAGGAAATTGAAAGGAGAGCTCAATTTTAAGGTCGCGATGAATGGATGGCGCAATTAACCATGCCGTCCATACAGAACCATCGGCCCATCAGTTGCCAGTTCGATCAAATGGCTAACTGCTAACTGGGTGTGGGCTCTTCGAGATTGCCCTCAGGCCTTTTACAAGTTTGAATATGGGTTCTGACCCCAATTTACCGGTACATATAACTCGGTTCAAATTTGCTTGCCCGCACCAGCTGACCCACACACACATCAAACGAACGACGTTCCGATTTTGAACGGCCGCGCCAGTGATATTACAGACTAAGCGAGGCTTCTATTTTGTTAGGCCACACTGTTTCCTGAGCTTCTTCACCAGTTCCAGGTATCGGGGGTCGGCCCTTGCCCTGGCGAAGAGGGGCGAGTACGTCACCGCTGAAACAACTAATGCACGGGCTTCGAGGGCCGTGTTCAAGTACTCGAAGAAGGAGTCGAGGTCTCCGAGAGCATGGTAGACGTACGCGATGAAGTTGAAGCCTACTGGACCCGGTTTGGCGTCCTCAATCTTCTTGATCGCGAGGAGCGCCTTCTCGCTGTCGCCCTCCATGGCCGCGATGAACCCGCCCATCCAGGTGACCCGAGGATTGGTGGGATCGAGCTTCTCCAATTTCGCAAGGAGCTCCTTAGCCTTCTCTAGGTCCCCTTTGGCTAGGTAGTACTCCGTCATACCCCTGTACGCGAACGCCGGCGCCAGCTGCTCACCCTTCTTCCAGAACTCCAACGCCTCCTGCTCCCTCCCAGTCCAGAGATATGCCTCCCCGACACGGTAGATGAAGTCGGGTCTGATGGGGTCCAGTCGGTAGGCTGTCTCGATCTGTCCAACCATCTCCCCCGGATCTCCTTTGAGTGCCGCCAGCTCGAACAGGTTCCAGTAGGGGTCTGGAAGGTTAGGGTTGAGTTCCAGCGCCCTTCTGGCCTCCGCCTCTGAACCGACGACGTCGTCCTCGTTGAAGAGCATGGTCGAGAGCGACGAGTGGGCCTCCGGAAGGTTCGGGTCGAGGTTGAGGGCGCGCTCCAGTAGTCGCCTCACAGTCGCGACGGAGATGTCAACGGGCTCACTTCCTTTGTCAGAAAGTAATTGGTGACATTCTGCCTCGCCCACGTACGCTCTCGCGAATCTGGGATCCAGCTCGATGGCCTTCTCGAAGAGAGCTATGGCCTGCCTAAGTGAAGCCTCGGTCTGCTCCCTCAACAGTTCCCTGCCCCGCAGGAAGCAGGTGTACGCCTCAGTGTTCTCGGTAGGCTTCTTCTCCAGGGTTCTCTTCTCAGAGTCGAGGAGCTGGGTCTTGAGTTCTCCGGCGACCTTCTCAGCTATCTCGCTTTGGACGGCGAAGATGTCGTCCAGATTCTTGTCGTAGTGGGAAGACCAGAGGTGTTCTTCTGTTCCGGCGTTGATCAGCTGGACTGTGACCCTGATTCGGTTGCCTGCTTTCCTCACGCTGCCTTCTATCAGAGCCCCGATATTCAGTTCCTTTCCTACTTCCGAGGCTCCCTTCTGAGAGCCCTTGTACTTCATCACCGACGTTCGAGCTATGACCCTCAGACTCTTCACTTGGGCAAGCCTGTCAATCAGCTCCTCAGTCATGCCGTCCGCGAAGTACCCATCTTCAGGGTTGGAACTCAGGTTTGCAAAAGGCAGAACTGCAATCCGCCTCTTGTCCAGGCCCAATCCGGTAGCCTCCTGTCTCTCGGCGGCTAACCCTTCAAGTGGAAACTCTTTCTCCGCGGTTTCGATTCCATGCATCCACTTGATTCGTAGGTACTTCCGCGTTCCGCCTTCAGATTCCTTCTCGAAGATCTCAACGTTGCCGTCGAAAAGGTCCACGACTGCCTGAACGTCCTCGGCTGAATGCATGTACGGGTTGAGGACGGATAGGGTTGTGATACTCTTCGACCGCAGCCGTTCAAGAAGTTCCGTAAGCCATTTCCGTGTCTGCAACGCCTTATGGCGAAGCAGAATGTCCGAGAGGATGTTGATAACCAAACGTTTCGGTTGAGTTGAAGCGATAACTTCATTGATTTGTAGGTTTACGTCCGTTAGGTTCTCGATTCCCTTCCCTGGGATGATGTTTCTTGCTGGTGAGACGGGTTTATCGCTGCAAACCAACGACCTGACATTCTTACCCATATTTTGCGTAATCGTTTCGGCTGAGGAAATCGTGCGGCATATCAGTAGGGCCTCTTCCTTTGAGGCTCTGAGGAAGTTTGCAACGAGAAGCGGAACCTCATCACTTGCAGCGGCATTCAAAACGATGGAAGAAGCTGCGAGAAAGCCGCCTTGAAGCGCTTCATCCAGCCTACCGTAACCAGTCGAAACCTTCGTGCTCACAGAACTGGCTGAGACGCCTTCAGAAGTCATATAACTCGCCATCAGTCACGACCTGCCAGATATACTAACTCCCGATAAGAGTTCTGCTTCACATCCGCCTCCGCATTCTACACCTTGACGAAGCTTCCCCAGATAGTTACACAAGGATTGATGTTTGCTGGTGCTTTGGAAACGGCGGTCCTATCACAGACGGACTGTCGATTCTAACCATTGTTCTCTTGTGTGTGGTATCACTGGTGCGTCCGTTCAAAATCGGAACGTCGTTCGTCTAGTTGTGTGTGTGTGTGCGCGCACCAGCTGACCACACACACACTTTTCCAAACGACGACGTACGACGGTTCAAATTACGACGCCCGCACCACCAGTACCACACACATTTCTACTGAACTATCGTTACTTCGCCGGTCTCTGAAACGTTCAGTCGTTGCCATCGTGAGTCGAATTTCTTACCGCGCATTCTTCTGATCCGCACAAGTTGCGTGATCTCTCCCTCTTTATCTTCACATTTGAAGTCGATAATTCCATCGTTAATCGTCTCAAACTGAGAGCGAAACGTTTCCGACACTGTTCCCTTCAGGATTGAATAAATGGTTACGTTCTGAAGGGGTCTTGAGAAAGGAATATGTCTCGTTCGCCAAAAATCCAGCACATTAATCTCGGCATTGTATCTTGTCATAATGGCAGTGTTATCATCGACATGTACCCACCACTTTTCGCCCTCAGGAATTCCCTTCTCTCTTCCCTTCTTGACGAATTGGGCGTGGTTGATGCTTAGGTCAGGAATCTTCAGTGATTTGGCGACCGGATCCTCCTGCTCAACGGGATTTAGTCCCCCCATCTGCACAGTAAGACTGTCCACGATCCGGAACAAACCGTCATCTTGAAGCTTGGCAAGGTCTAATCCGAATTTTCTCAGATCGTGTTCTATATCGGCCGGAGGGTGCTGGAATGTATGGTACAATGCCTTGTGGTCGTTCCTTAGTGCCTGGGCTGTAATCGTTAGCGAAGCTTCGTACCATGCGGAGTCTGGCTCGAATTCTACCAGTAAATTGCTGCCAAATTCAACGCCATCTGGAAGAAGTCGTTCAAAGATGGGAATGAACAGATTTGTTAGCAAATCCCTTGTCCAATATCTGATAACTCCGAATAGCTTGAATTTCTGTCTTCCGATTACGCGCCCCAGTTGTGTGTGCCTACAATGGTGCGAGCATCGAAATTTGAACCGTCGTCCGTCGTCTTTAGAAAGTGTGTGTGGTATGCTGGTGCGCACACACACAGAAAATCCTGAGGCCTCTACTTGTCGAGGGTGACTTCGAAATTGTCACCGATCTTGACTTGATGCCAGTGTGAATCGAAGTGCGCGTCCCTCATGCTCCTTATTCGAATCATGGTTCTTGTCTCTTCGGCTACTTCTTCGAGTTTGAAATCTATGATCCCGTCAGCAGCTGCTTCCAACTGCTTGTAGACAGAGTCGCTGTGAAAGCCCCTAATCAACCCCGCTAAGTTCGTCGATTTACGCAACTTCTGGGCTGGAAAGTTTCTTGTGAGCAGATACTCAACCCATGACCGCTCATCGTTGAACCTAGCGAATGTTGAGATGTTGTCGGCGATTCTCAACCAGTTAGGATCAGGTGGCTCGCGCATGACCTGTCTCGAAAAGACTATGTTTAGATCGGCAGCCTTCAACGATTCCTGCGAATACTTCTCACTTGATTTGAGACCCAGCGTAGCCGTGTACCAATCCTGAATACGAAGTTTGTCTTCCTTTTCGAGGCTTTCGACACTAACCCCGAGTCTGCTAAGTTTGGAACGAATGTCATCCGGTGTTTGGGTGAATAAGTTGTAACTGACTTTCCCTCCCTGCTTGAGCCATCCTGCCGCGATCGTCAGAGACGCATTGATCCATTGCGACGCAGGATCAAACTCCACTAACAGCATGGAACCGCCCGGGACGGGGTCGGTAGTCAAATCCTCTATCATAGGAATCTTGGGCAAGTTCGGAGCACACAGTGGTCATGTGTCGAGTTTACAGATTTGGCGTTTTCTGTGTGTGTGCGCACCAGCTGACCCACACACACAGATCCCTCCGTTTGGAGCCAAGAGTTATCATCTAGAGTTAGAGGCTCACACGACTAAAGTGCTGAAAAAGTGAGGTAGGCTCCGACTGTAATCAGAACAAGGCCGATAGTTCGCTTCACGTTTGTCTGACTCAGCCTTTGAGACCCAAAATAGCTTCCCAGCTGAGCTGACACAAGTAAAACTGGGATAGTCGGAAGGAATACCGGCGACGAGAAGATCAAGCCACCCAGCCGCGGTATTCTAGCCACTATGCCTGACACGGAATTGAGAAGAATAAACACTGTCGTAGTTGCCGCCGTCGTCTTAGGCTTAGCCATCCCCGCCAAGATCAGGACAGGGGCCAAATACACACCGCCACCAATCCCAGTCAGCCCAGCAACAGCTCCGATGACCATGCCGATCATTATCTTGAACGGCCATTTCAGATCAAAGTGACCTAACGGGAATGTAATGAGAATCAAACTAGCTCCACCACAAGTAATCGCCAACCCCATGACGATTTTCAGCAAGACGTCAGGCAGAACAAATAAGCCTGCAAGGAACGCTGCTGGAACAGAGCCGACAATAAACCACGCGAGGTCGCGTGAGAAATGCACGCGCCATCGAAATATCGAACTGGAGGCAGACACGACATTAAACAACAAACCGCCAAAAGAGGACTGTGCGGCTGACAATCCGATTAGGAGCAAGATCGCGGTAAACGTCGAGCCACCCGCAAACCCAGCTAACGTGTAGAACAAACTAGCCAACCCTAACAGAACTACGATAATGACCGCGCCGAAGGCTTCCAATTGAAATCCAGACAGCCAGTTCACGGCGTCGGCATAAGCCTTGGTAAGCAGAAACGATTACATTCGAGCAGAGTTTTGTGCTTATGAAAGTGTTTGACTAAGTTCAAGCCGCCAAGCACAATATTGACCCAGAGACAATGGCAAGTCATACGGCTTAGAGCAACAGGCCTTACGCAAATGCAAGTTGCAAAACGCCTTCACACAAGTCGAGAGAACATCAGCATCATCGAACATCGTGCCTACGAAAACGTGAGGGCGGCGAAGGCTACCCTTGAGGCACTAGAACAGGTCTCAGACTCCAGAGAATTGATCATACCAAGTGGAACGAGCATCTTCGACGCCACATCCACGGTTCTACGTAAGGGAGACATGTTGCGAACAAAGCTGAAAATGAACGCTGATTCAATTCTAGCCATGTTACGATCCCGATGTAAACACAAGATACGTGGGCATCATTTGACATCAGCAATCCGAATTGAGATCACCGAAGACGGCACTGTCAGAATGAGGTAAAATTATTTCGACTCATAACTGGATGTTTCAACGCCGGTTTTGTGTGTGTGCGCACCATTAGACCCACCACCACGAAGAACTAGATCTCTAAGTCACGGATGGTGAAGGGGACGGCCGCCGCACCCTCGTCGGCAAAGGCTACCCCACATTTTTCGCACTTGAATGACTGTGGAAGGGGCGCAGGCGGTCCAGACGGTTGGGCGATTTCTGCTGCAGGCTCCAGGCTCGTTTCCGTTGTCGGTTCGGCGTTGGGGGTACCCGTATTCTCATCTCCACGATCTTTCCATCCAAATCCGTGAAATTCTAGTCATTCGTCATTCGTTCGGCTTGAGGGCTGGTTGTACGGTCTTTCGGGGTTCGCCATATCGAGAATCACCCTAATTCCTTATATGTTGAAATGTACTACACAACTACAGGTGCCATGAATTGAACTACGACTATGATGGTTTGAATGAATTGTTCGACAAAGGCGCATATCACAAGGCCGGACCGTTTGGACTGAAGGGCATCATGGCCGCTTTCAGACGACACAATCTCGAGGCGCACATACCGCTCATAATCGGATTTCTCTATGCGCTCTCTGGCGATTACATATCCCTACTCCGCCACCTAAGAATGGTCATCTAGACCCTTAGGCCACTAGACTGGCATCTAGGTTCGTCTAACGGGACACCATTCCAGCCCCGTGGGCTCGTACCCTCGGCTTTCGGTTGCATCAATCACGTGTGGTGACTAGAAGTTTTAGACCAACTCTCTGTCTAACCCGGCACGTTTCTTAGTTGTGGTTTTCCCGGCGTCGTAAGAATTACAGTTCATCGTTTGTCGATGGGCACGACTTTCCGGTCCCGCGGCCCAGTGTACTCAGTTTCCGGCCGAATAAGCCGGTTGTTGGCCACTTGTTCGAGGACGTTGGCGGACCATCCGACGCTTCGGCTAGCAGCGAAAGTTGCCGTGAAAAGGTCCGGTGGTAAGCCAACGGAATCCATCACAACTGCGGAATAGAATTCCACGTTCGTATACAGCTTCTTGCGAGACTTTTCCGTCTGCAGGATGCGAATGGCTGTTTCCTCAACGCGGCGGGCCAACTCGAAGAATTTCTTGTCCGCTGTTTTGCTTGCTACGTCGCGGAGTATCTCAGCACGTGGATCCGTGGTCCTGTATACTCTGTGCCCGAAACCCATCAGCCTTCTCCCGGCCTTCAATTCGTCTCTGATCCAAGGTTCGGCTCGGTCGGGGCTTCCAATGTCCTTCAGCATTTGCAGAGCCGGTGCTGGAGCGCCACCATGAAGTGGTCCCTTTAGGGCTCCGATGGCGGCCGTTATGGCCGAGTACATATCAGACCATGTGGACGCCACAATCCTCGCAGTGAAGGTTGAGGAATTCATACCATGGTCCGCGAGAAGAATCAGGTATTTGTTGAGTGCGTCTACCTTGGCCGCTTCAGGTTCTTTTCCGGTGAGCATGTAAATGTAATTCGCAGCGTGCCCAAGCCCAGGTAGTGGATCCACGGGTTCCTGGCCGCGGCGAAGACGGTCAAACGCAGCGTTGATAGTCGGCATCTTCGCAGTTATTGCAATTGCGTCCGAGATTTCCGGTTTCTTTAGCGGAATGCCCGTCCCGAGCGTTGAGATGGCGGTTCGAAGCACATCCAGGGTGTTCGAGGTGCGGGGTAGGTTACGAATCGTTGCCTTCAGGTCCGCAGGAATCGATCGTTCCATGCTTAGCCGCTTAGTCAGGTCGCCGAGCTGCGTCCTAGTCGGTAGGTCGTCATTCCAAAGCAGGTAGGCGACTTCTTCGAAGGCGAGGTTCGCGGCTAGGTCGTGAATATCATAACCCCGGTAAATCAGGCGCCCCGCGTTTCCATCAATCATGCAGATACTGCTATCGTCAATGATTACCCCTTCAAGTCCCTTCGCGATCGCCTTGGCAGCCGTCAAGTGTTAAGTCTCGCCCACAGCCACGTTCATCTTACTTATTATTCAATCTCGTAACCGTTCGTACCCTAGTGGCGTGGGCGTTTCAGCTTGAACAGAACGGCGAGGGCGACTGAAATCCCTGCATATACCGGGCTGAGTAGCCAGGGTAGGTATGCGTTCCCGGTAAGCTGCCAGATCGTCCCTCCCAGTAGGGGCGACAGGTTCCCTCCGATGTTTAGGAAAAGGTTGAAGGCGCCAACGTACATTCCACGTTCGGCTTCAGGTGCGATTTCGGTTACAAGCGTTTGCGCGATCGGGAAGAACATGTTCTCCCCCAGCGTCATCACGACCACTGCCAGAAGAAGCCAGTAAAAGGTCGGTGCCAGAGCCAAACCTGTAATACCGGCTGCTAAAATTACCACACCTAGAATGTAGCCGGTCTGTTTGGGAATTCTCTCCAGCCAACTCGAAGTGGGAAACTGAAGCGCGACGACTGTCGCCCCCGATATGGAAAATAGTGCTCCAACCTGCAGAGAGTCCAGGCCCTTCACCTGTGTTGCAAAAATCGGCAGCAGCGAGTAGAACTGTGTGTAGAATAGCATCGTGAACAGCGAGGCAACGCATAGAACCAGAAGGTCTCGATCACGAAATATCCCGACATTTGGGAGCTTGGGCCTCTCCAAACCTGCTTTGCGTGATTCGGGTACCAGGCCGACGAACGCTAGAAGGCCAATTAGGCCGATGATAGCAGAGGCTGCGAAGAGCGGCAGAAAGTTTCCCTGCCCCGCCAATATTGCTCCCCCAATGAGGGGGGCAATGATCCATGCGGCATTGCCGACTATTCGGCTCACCCCGTATGCCGTATTCCTCTTGCTGTCCTCCACTTGGTCCGCGATGATGGTTGTTTGCGAGGCCCGACTGGCTGAATCCATAACGCCTGAGATCGTGAGGATGGGGAAGGCTTGGGTTAGAGTAGTAGTTGTGGCCAACGCAGCGGGAATTAAGACTGCGCTTGAGTTGCCGAAGGCGTATATTTTCTTCCGTCCCACCCTGTCGACAAGCCAACCTATCAATAACACTGTCAAGGTTCCTGCTAGGCCGTTTGCGAAGTACAGGAATGAGACGGCTCCCACAGAGATGCCGAGCTGCTTGTAAAGGAACACGGGCAGAAACGGGCCGAGCATCGTGGTAGCTACGCCGGTGACGGCGACATTCAGCATGAGGAACCAGAAATACCTCCCCCTCGGAACGTTGGAAATGTATTTTCTGATACTCATCGTCGAACCCGTTTCGTAGCCTCAGGCCGCGTGATAAATAGCTTGCAGCGTCAAACGATAATCGCGGTGCCCTCCAGAACTGTGCAAGATTTCTTAAGGGAATCCGCCTAACGTTATCCTGAGGTTAGGGACTTGACGTATGAGACTGGTGGACGTGAGTCGGGGGTTGTTGCGTTTAAGGAAAACGATGAGGTAAGGGTGAACGACGACGCTGTCCTCGCACCGGAAGCTATCCGCGGAGAAGTCGGGACGATTGTGACGATCAACCGCTTCTTGAGTGAGCCGACACAACTCTCTGAAAGCATTATAGCAGTCGACCGTTACCAGCAGCTGGTCAAACAGCCACGCGAGACTGAAATACTCGGCTTCGCCCTACAAGTCTTCTTTCCCAAGATTGGTGACTCGCTCCTCGTAGCTTCAAACGAAGTAACCCTACTTTCGAAATTCAGAGAAAGGATCGACAAACTCGAAGGCAGGCTCATCGCTCACCTAACCGACCCACAACAATTCACTGTGCTAGGCGACGGCGGGCTGGATGTTCCATTCATCAATCAGAACTTTGATGCGCAATTCTTCGGCGACTTGGTACGATACGTGCTCAGGCCGAAGCTTGGCAGAAATTCAACCAAGGTCCTATCGCCAGAAGCCTCCGGCCCACCTTTGGCGGCCGTGTACGCTAGTATGGCCGGCCTCAGCTTTGTGCGCGCGGTGAAAGTGTATGATAAGGCGAGGCCGCAAGTGCCTGGGACTTGGCGGGGGACTGTGTTGGGGGATGTTAAGGTCCCTTCCGCTACGAAGAAGACCGAGCACTACTTCGCCATACCTGAAGGCTCCATATTCGCCGGGGACCGTGTGGTCATCTTCGACGACGTCGGTTTCACCGGCCGAACCCGCAACGCCTGCATACAACTAATCGAAAAAGCAGGTGCAAAGGTCTCGGCAATCGTAAATGTCGTCGAGAAGTTGTACGGTGAGCCTCGAAACCTAACCGTGAACTCAAGAGCTATCCTCGGAATAACCGGCTTCGAACCTGAAACGGATAAGACTTGTAGGCTGAAGATTAACGAGCTTCTCTTGGAACCTCTGAAAACTCCTCGCATAGTCGGCGGCGTGAATTACGCTCCTAAGAGGTCTCTCTCAACTCTCCGTGAGCAATAGTGCGCCTCAAGGAAGGTGCAAGTTGCAAATAGATCACTGCGATTTTCCGGAAGACGCACTCTACGACATCGACAACAGAGTTTGGGTTAGGCTACAGAAAGAGAAGATTGCTACAATTGGCATAACTAGCGTTCACTCTGCGCTAGCTGGAAGGCTGAACAAGGTCAACTTCAAGCCCGTCGGCACCTTCTTGCAGAAAGGGAAGAGCGTCGCAACCATTGAGAGTGTGAAATATTTCGGAGTAGTCCGAACTCCGCTCTCGGGCACACTTATCGAAAGCAACCCTGTTCTAACCAAACAACCGAAGTTGGCAAATGATTCACCCTATGAATTAGGTTGGTTTGTGAAAGTTGAAGCCGCTTTTCTCTCCGAAGAATTGAAGTCCCTAAGTGATCTTTCGAGCGCTCGTGAGTCACTGAAATTGCAGATTAGTCAGCTTCGGGTTAGGTGTTTCAAGGCTTATCCGGATTATGAAACGTGGGAGATAGGGGTGGAATGCGCCGCCGTTTTGGTTAGATTGAATGAGCTTATCGAGCGGTGCGCCTTGAATGATGTGATTCACGTTGTTTCCGACGATCCAACCGCTGATATCGAAATGGAGCGGTGGTCTGATGAAACAGGTCAGTTGGTGCTCGAGTCGAGGAAGGAAGGGAAGCTGATTCACTTTATCGTCAAGAAGGTGAAGTGAGAAAGTAGGGGGTTTTTTCCGAAGGTCTTACGGTTTCTGGATTGGGTTGCGGACCATGTTTCCCCACTCAGTCCAAGACCCGTCGTAGTTCCTAACCTTCGGGTAGCCAAGGAGGTATTTCAGAACGAACCATGAAAATGACGACCTCTCTCCGATTCTGCAGTATGTTATGATTTCCTTATCGGGTGTGATGCCTTTGCTTTGGTATAGGCTAGCCAGGTCTTCTGCGGTTTTGAAGGTTCCATCCTCCTTCACAGCCTGAGACCAGGGTATGCTTACGGCGCCAGGGATGTGCCCTCCCCGTTGCGCGTGTTCGTTCGGGTATTCGGGTGGGGCCGTTATTTCTCCAGTAAATTCAGCTGGGCTGCGAACATCGACAAGCGCTTTGTCCTTTTTGCCAAGTGACTTCTTTACGCCGTCTAGATAGGTCCTGATTTCTTCGTTCGGGCCTGTGGCTTTGTAGACTGCTCGGCTATGTGCTAGTATTTCCTTTGTTACTTCCCCGTCCTCGGCGAGCCATTTCTTTCGGCCGCCGTTCATCAAAACCACTTTCTCAAAGCCATAGTACTTGAGTATCCAGAAGGCGAAAGCTGCAAACCAGTTGTTGAAGTCGCCGTAGAGAACAAGGGTCGTGTCTTTGTTTACGCCGGACTTTGAGAGTAAGTCTTCGAGCTGTTTTTGGTTGACTATGTCTCGGGATAGGGGGTCGTTCATGTCTGCTTTCCAGTCGAAGAGTACTGCGCCGGGTACGTGGCCGAGGTTGTAGTTCGCGATCGGGTCGTAGTCGACTTCGGCTATGCGAACATTGCTATCTTTGAGGTGTTGGCTTACCCAGTTGCTTTCAACAAGAACTTCAGGATGTTTGTATGACAATTTGTTGCACGGCTGAAAACATGACGTACGGCATATTTAACCTCATCCTAACGACACCTAAGCATCCGCGAGAACTTGTGAAGGCCCAGCTAAAGTTTAAATTCGAACGCGAAACTCCGGACCATTAACGGGCACATTATTGACGCCCGGTGAATCAGGGATTTTTCCAAGGGTTACTTGGCGGTTCAAGACGCTGCTCGGTCCCGGTTCGATAAATGGGTGAATGAATGTTGACAGAGAAGATTATTGACGGCTTGACCTTCGACGACGTCCTCCTAATCCCGAAGAAGTCCACTGTTCGTTCCCGAAAGGACGTGCACACCAGGACGCGCCTCTCACGAAATATCGAGTTACGCATCCCGATGGTGAGCGCTCCTATGGACACTGTGACTGAACATTCGATGGCGGCCACAATGGCGCGCGCTGGCGGCATCGGCATCATACATCGTTTCATGACAATACACCAACAAGTGGATGAAGTTCTGAAAGTGAAGCGCTCCGAGAGCATCGTCATAGAGCAACCCTACAGCCTAACGGCTGGTCTGAAGCTCAAGGACGCGAAACGCTTGATGTCCCAGAAAGGAGTATCCGGCCTGCTCGTCCTTGACGAGCGGGGGCACCTGCAGGGGATCCTGACGACGCGAGACATTCAATTTGAACGCGACCCGGAGAAAAAAGTCAGTGAAATGATGACTGGAATCAAAGACATGGTCACAGCCTCTGCCGGGATAACACTTGAAGAGGCGGAGCGCATTCTGCACAAAAACAAGCTCGAAAAACTTCCATTGACCGACAAGGACGGAAAACTGCGCGGCCTCATAACAAGCCGCGACATGCTCAGCCTCGAACAGTATCCCGACGCTTCGAAGGACCAGAAAGGCCGCTTAATGGTCGGCGCAGCCGTTGGTGTGAAGGCAGGTTACCTGGAGAGAGGTAGGGAGTTGTGTGAAGCTGGTGTTGACGTGCTCGTCCTCGACGTGGCCCACGCCCACTCCGACATCACACTGGAAGCCGTTCGCAACATCAAGAAGTCACTGCCAAAAGCTGAGTTGATTGTGGGCAATGTTGCGACCAAGGAGGGAACCGAGGATCTTATCGCGGCTGGAGCGGACGCCGTGAAGGTGGGAATTGGTTCCGGTTCGATATGTATCACCAGGATCGTGACAGGGGCAGGAGTTCCTCAGCTTACGGCTATCATCGAATGTACCAAGGTGGCCGACGAGAATGGTGTACCAATAATTGCTGATGGGGGAATACGCAACTCGGGCGATATTACAAAGGCCATCGCAGCGGGCGCTTCAACCGTGATGGTTGGAAGCCTCCTCGCAGGGGCGGAGGAGAGCCCGGGGATGACCGTGATGAGGGAGGGCAGGAAATTCAAACTCGTGCGCGGAATGGCTTCAGTAGCTGCCTCCTACGACCGGACAACACGAGAATCCGAACAGGCAGAAGAGGACGCGGCAGTCGACCTCTTGGACTACGTACCAGAAGGTGTGGAGGCGTTCGTAGCCTACAAGGGCAACGCCTCAGAGTTAATCAGCCAACTGGTCGGGGGACTGCGTTCTGGGATGAGTTACTGCGGAGCAACAGAAATCTCGCAATTCCGCGGTAAAGGTAACTTCGTCAAAATCTCACAAGCAGGTTTGAAGGAAAGCTACCCACACGACGTAGAAGTAATGTAAACAGAACAAGCCCTGCTCCTTCAACTAATCGGCGCGGCTCTTTGAAAATCTTCACAATCGGCCATTCAACCAGAACCTTCCACGAACTCGTACGCTCATTATCGGCTCATGGAGTTAACATCTTAGCTGACGTGCGAGGTTTCCCCCGTTCCTTCAAAAATCCCCAATTCAACACCGAGGTAATGGAAACCGAACTCCCCGAACACAGCATTCGCTACGTCTGGTTGCAGAAGCTCGGCGGCCGGAGGAAAGGGTTAGGGCAAGAATCGAAGAACACCTGTTGGAAGAGCAAGTCGTTCAGGAATTATGCGGATTACATGGAGACCTCCGCTTTCACCGATGGCGCCGAGGAACTCATCAGGTTGACAGGTGAGGGGATCGTTGCCATAATGTGTGCTGAGGCCGTTTATTGGAGGTGCCACCGGTCAATGATATCCGATTTCCTGAAATCAAATGGGCTGCAGGTCACACACATCTCCGATGAGACGCACAGCCGGGAGCATGAATATACTCAATGCGCGAAGGTTGTAGACGGAAAACTAACCTACCATTGAATAGAACTAAATCCTGAACCGCAACCTTCCGTCTTTCGCGAGTTTCTTACTGTATGTCGACCATTACGTCGTTTCCTTGAATCATGACCTTGTACGATTTTTCCGGCGGGATGCTATCCGCTGGTTCTTGGTCGGGCCCGATGAGAACTTTACCAGTCGTGATATCGAACTGGGCCCCGTGCTCTGGGCAGGTGACCACATTATTCCTCAGTGCGCCCTCTGAGAGGTTCCCTTGCTCATGCGTACACCAATTATCCATCGCGTAGAAGTTTCCGCTGATATTAGCAAGAACAATGTTCTTTCCACCAGCGTTGACGAATTTGAGGCGGCCAGGGGGCACGTCGGATTTGCTGCAGGCCTTAACTAGTGGCATTGGCGCATCCAAATTTCTGAGGATGTTCTTCCGGTTTTAAGTCCTTCGTCATAGCGGTTTAGGGTTCGCTTTTAATCGGTGCAGCTCCGCGGTCAATAATGGGACGGCAGCAGCGTAGTCGGCTGCAATGCCATAATCGCAATTGTTGAAGATTAGTGCATTTGGATCTTTGTTGATCGCTACAACTATTCTCGCCCGGCCGATTCCGACCATGTGGTTAAATGCACCTCTCACGCCGATCGCTAGATACAGCTTCGGCCCCACGGATCTACCTGTTAGCCCAACCTGAAGCTGCCTGGGCAGCCAGCCCAAGTCCACAACCTTCCTAGTGGTCGCTATCGGCGCATCCAAGACCTCAGCCAATTCATTGATTACTTTCATATTACTGGGTCCGCCAACGCCAAATCCTACAGATACAACGACGTCCGCATTGTCTAATCTCAACGCGTCCCGATCTGACTCGAACCTTTCCTCGACCACCCGGCCCATTGCCTTCAGACCCGTTGGGTGTACTTCAACTACACTACCCCGTCTGGAAGGGTTTGCTTCGGTTGCGGTCAGCATTCCGGGCCGAACCGTTGCCATCTGTGGAAGCGTACGGCTGATAATGGGTGCTACAATGTTTCCGCCAAATGCCGGCTTCAATTGAACCAGTTGCCCTTGGTCGTTCACCTCTAGTCCTATGCAGTCGCTTGTCATACCTAGGCCAAGCCGAGCAGCTACCCTCGGCATGAAATCCCGGCCGAGGGAAGTAGCAGCCGCCACAACGGCGAAGGGCTGGTATCGTAGAATTGTTTCAGCTAGGGCAGCGGCGTAAGCGTCGCTCGAGTAACCCGACAACTGCTCATGCTTGACCAAGTAGACTCTGTCAGCTCCATGGGCGATGAAATTCTGGACATGCTCCTTGGGGCTATCTCCTAGTACGACGACGCACAGTTCGCTCTCCAATTTGGACGCGAGTTCGAGTCCCCGCCCAATTAGTTCGTAGGTTGCGCTCCTCACGCGGCCTTGCACAAGCTCAGCGAAAACCCAAAAGGGCTTGTTCATTCCTACGGCGCGGGAAACGGGAGGCATAACTTTCTTTTCCTCAACCTCCTTCCATCCCGAGAACAGGCCGCTTGCGGCTAGGTTCTCTGCAAGTTTCTTCACTTTCTCTTCCAGCGTTGAGCCGTCGACGATTTCGCATTTCCTCTTGGTTTCAATGGAGTAAATCTCGGAAACAGACGTTGGTGAGCCTTTGGATCCGAACAGTGATGCGTCTTGGCTAAGTTCCGACGCCGTAATGGCCGTGTAGGGTTTTGATTTCGCAGCTTCCCGTTCTTCCTGGGTTGGGGAGTAGGGTTTGATTAATCGTTCAGCGGACGTTAGGAGGAGTGGTAATGGTGCTTCTATTCGTTGGAACCCGTAGTCCGTTTCGGCTTCGACTGTAGCTTGATCGTGGCTGGCTGAGAGGTCGACTTTGGTTGCACCGCTCACGTGCGGAATCCCAAGAAGTTCTGCGACCTCAGGGCCGACGTGGCCGGTTTCCGCGTCCACGCTGTACTTTCCGCAGAGGATGATGTCGAAGGGTTTCTCTCTCTTAATCGCCATTGAGAGGGCACGTGAAGTAGCTAGGGTGTCCGACCCAGCAAACGCCCTATCTAACAGGTGTAGGGCACGGTCGGCGCCCATCGCCATAGCCTCAGTTAGGGCTTCTTTAGCTTGGGGTGGCCCCATCGTCATAACAACCACCTCGCCACCGAACTCTCTCTTAGCGTTGGCAGCGAAGGTTATGGCTCGTCTATCAAACGGGTTAATCTCGTTGTGAACTCCTTCCCGGATAAGCGTCTTCTTCACGCTGTCAAACTTGAGCTCTGAAACCGCCGGAACTTGCTTGATGCACACAATAAACTTCATTGCAGAACCACTCTAACCCAGTCGCTTGGCGTCACATGGCATTTGGGTGGAAAAGTGGAATCTTCTCCAAATCTAACTATTCTTCCAAACCATGATAAATACCTTGGGTTACCAGAGGCTGCTATCGTTGGCTTTCGAGATGGGCGTGTACTTCGTTGGCGGTTCACAGGCTGTCCAGCAGCTACCACGTCGTTGCCTATACTGCGAGCAACCATTCAGTGATAGGCGCGCACTCAACGAACATTACCTATCAGTCCATACGGAAGCATTTTCGGAAGAGGAATTGAACTCGGCCCGCTAAGACGTGCACGCGCAGGGAGATAGCGGGAACGGTCAGGCTATCTTCTTACCAGTATTAGCACTGAACGCTAAGGATTGTACTTCATCGAGTTTGATGCTTATGATTGCTTTCGGTTTGAAGCCCAGGATCTCCAAACGGTCAGCGGCTTGTTGAAAGAGTGGGCCGAAGGTTTCCATAATCGCTTTTCCCTTCATCCTGAACCCGATGATGGCTTGGAGGTCGAAGAAAACCACCGTAACGTCTGGGGTTTTCTTGATGACATCGCTCAGGGTAGTTGAAAACACGTCCGTGAACTCTAGGTGTTCATCATCCCTTATGCGGAAGTGTTTTGGTGAGGCGTTTGGCGTCCCATCGCTTCTCAGTGAGGATAGGACTCCGACGCATCCGTTGTATTCTTTATCGAATCGGTCTTCTATGAATTTCTTTACAGCGTCTGGTAGCATAACCATTAACCTTCAAGCCCTTTCGTGATGGAAGCTGAGAATTGAAGAGCGGTCATGCTATTTCAATATTTAACGTAGCACGAGGCCCTAGGATTGAACCGAACGACATTGACCTTTTCCGGATGTCCCTATACTTCATGTTCAGTGCCGGTAACTCGCCACCTTCTATAGGAACTACGTGGCGAACGGTTAACTCGAATTTCTTCATATCAAGCTCCTACCGGTGAAAGTGAGGTGAAAGAATGAGAAAAGCGAGAATGTTCCCGATGATATTCCTTATCATGGTTCTAGTCGCAGTGCTCGCATTACCACAAGGATTTGCAGCGACCAAGGCTATCACCAAGAATTTTGGGAATAGGCCGACACCGATCGTCCGTCCCGTCCATCAGCAATCACCAACCACACCTCACCAATCAGGCAACGGCTTACTGGTACTAAGTAACAGCCTGCCCAGCAATTACCAAGATGTGCTAGAATTCACGGACGGCTCTGGCAACGTGGCATTCGCAAGACCACTTCTGAACATGTAGGCTCTTCGGCCAACAGCCGCGGAGGTCTCCCTTTATTTTCATCGCTTACGACCGAAAAAATCCTTGGGTTGATGATCTTCGCACCTTTCCGAGCCCCCAGCGCGTCTTCGGGTTAGCGGTACGCGTCAACGCTGATACCGAACCCGAACTTGAAGGCCCAGGGTGACGGCTTCGAGAAGCTCGCAAGCGTGCAACTCTGAAAACGATTTCACACACTTCTCCCAGAGTTTAATTACGTCCAGCCGTCAATTCTTCTTCGAGGCCGATGCAATCGCTCTCTTCCCTTGAATCAAAACTCGGAACCGTAGTGGGTGATTTCCGAAAGAAGTACCCTTCGTTCGATGAGTCTTTCAGCACGTACACAGGGCAGTACGGCGAGGGTGCTGTGAAGGTCTATGAGCCCTTCAAGGTCAGCGACACCATCGATCCCGTCGTAATGATTCTCGGTCGAACTACGTCCCTTTTCTACAAAGATTCGCGTCGGCTCCTGTCCGGTAGCGTCAACTCGGTCCTTATTGAGAGTGGCAATGTCTATGTGATGGGTAGACGCGAACCTCCCGATTCGAAACTAATCGTCTGGTCAGCGAAGGAGGAGACCGAGGTTGAACAGTATGACAGTCGCATCCGAATAATTCCTTCGCGAATTCACGCCGCGATCTTTGCCTTAGAAGACGGCGCTGTCTTGTTCGCTGATCTGGGCAGCTCCTCGGGGTCGATTTTGGCTGGTGAAACTTCAAAGCCGGAACCATTCATCACACTGTACGCGGCGCCTAGGGTGGACGTTCATAGAGTCCCGATTGAAACAAAGTACGCGCGCTAGGGCCCGGGATTAGATCCATGAGGTGACTAACGGGTAGAACTTTGCTATCATCAATCAACCGCCTCATTCTATATGCTACGGCGCAGACGAAGCTAGTTTGAAAGTCAGCCTCAATCAATTCCGGTAGCCTATCTAGCTGTAGTTCGCCCCCGAACCTTGGTACGGGATTCGCTAATCGAGAGTTAACCCTAAATTTCCGATTCCTCTGTGCTCGAATGAAGGTACCGGGGGAGCTGGGAAAATCCCGGCTGAGAGGACGGCTCACGTCGCCGTCGACCCCGTGAACCTGATCCGGGTAATGCCGGCGTAGGGAGTGTGCTAAGTGAACGCTAGTCGTGCAACTTTCCGCAATCCATCTAGAGCGTTCCATATCGCTGTCCTCGGTAACCTTCAACCAAAACGTGGAGGTGAAATTGGACAGTGAAAATTCAAACAAAGATACTAACAGAAATCATTGCTATGGTCGCTCTGGCGGGAGTCCTTGAGTACGTTTCCGGATTTCTCCCGTTGCAGATGCCAGAAGGTGGCAGGGTGACCCTTGCCGCGATGGTCCCAATCTTCTTCGTTGCCGCACGAAGGGGTCCGCGTATTGGAATCTTGGCGGGGATTGCTTTCGGTTTGGTGGTGCTCGTGGAAGAACCTTTCATCTACCATCCAGTTCAAGTTCTGCTTGATTATCCACTGGCTTTCGGCGCACTCGGGTTAGCAGGTTTCTTCCGAGACTCACCTTTGCTCGGCGTCGCGGTCGGCATAGGGGGAAGGTTCCTCTGCCATTTCACTTCAGGGCTCGTTTTCTTCGCAACGTATGCGCCAGCAGGAATGAATCCAGCGCTTTATTCCGCAATATACAACGCGTGGTATCTTATTCCAGAACTCATCGTTAGCTCTGTGTTCATGTTCATACTGCAAAAAAGGCATGTACTAGAAATCTACCTCTGATCCGCCACGTAGAAACGCGAAATAAAGCGATCCTCCCTTTCTTACCGTTGTTCAACCTTTGAAGAGAATGGTCAGGCGAAACAGATTGACTGGCTACCTTGGAAAAGTCAACCGAAACTACTTGGACAGAGTTATCTATCCTAGGCTCGGTGCCGCACGCCGAGAAATAATCGTTGGCCCAAAATTCGGCGTTGACAATGCAGTCGTCAGAGTTGGGGGCGGGAGAGTACTGGTGGCAACAACCGACCCGCTATCCTTCATCCCGAGCCTGCGCCCATCTGAATCGGCATGGCTCTCAGTCAACCTGCTAGCATCCGATCTGACCACCTGCAGTTGCGCCCCCCAGTACGGAATCTTCGACTTCAATCTGCCACCACAGATGGGTAATCACCAATTTGCCGAGTACTGGAAAGCTTTCCATGCTGAATGCAAGGAGCTTGGGCTGGCAATCGTGGGGGGCCACACGGGAAAGTACCAAGGTTGCGGCTACTCGATAATCGGGGGCGGCGTGATGTATACGGTCTGCCGTGAGGACCGGTACTTGACATCTGAGATGGCCGGCAGTGGAGATGACGTTATTCTCACGAAAGGCGCAGCTGTCGAAACGACCGCAATTCTTACACGAGCATTCCCACGAAAAATCAAAAGAGTGCTAGGGAGCAGGCTGTTCGAGAAGGCTCGGCGTTACTTGTTCAAAGTGTCGACTGTAAGAGACGCTCTCACAGCGGCTTCTGTTGGAATTCACCAGAATGGCGTAACAGCCATGCATGACGCAACAGAGGGCGGCGTCATTGCCGCTGTCTTGGAACTTTCAAACGCATCGGGCCTCGGAGTGGAAATCGACCTCGACATGATTCCGATATCCGAAGAGACCCGGGAGATTTGCAAGTTCTTTCGAATCAACCCTTTGACATCCCTTAGCGAAGGGACTCTCATAATCGCGTCCCGTCCCAATAAAACTGGAAGAGTCTTGAGGCAACTGAAATCCAAGGGAATCTCGTCGCACGTGATCGGCCGGTTGACAAAGACCCGATCAGCGCGAGCAACAACACAGGGAGGGCGGGTTCGCCTTACGTATCCTAGTTTTGACCCGTACTGGAGGGCTTACCGGAAGGGAACAACGAAACGCTGGCAATGAACTTCGGGTCAGGTTGCGGACCTAAACTTGAGGTAGCCGACCTTCTCGATGCAGTTCCTACACCAGAACTGGTTACGCTCCAGGGAATACTCAGCGTAAGCGTCCACAACAACCGTTCCGCAGTTCCAGCATCGGAGAAGGAGCATCCGCTTAATCTTATGGAACTTCATTTCCATCTGGTGTTCCAGCCAGATAGGGTCGCCATACTCGCAGACGGCGTTGCAAACCTCGCAGAAGAAGAAATTGCCAACCACGGCTAACTCCCGTGAATCAAAGCTCGTACGCTCCGTAGTCTGGCTCATGGCCTTTCAGATCCCGTCAGTTTTCCCACCAGAACCAATTGGACCGTACATATGCCTTTGGTTTAACCTGCCAAGAATTAGAACGAAGTCGGTTTCCAAAAATCGAGAAGGTATTCGAACGTTGTGCCCATGGTTATGTAGTTGGACGGCCAGCCGAAGATTCCTACTCTGTTGACTATGTTGGTTCTGTCCCAGATGATTGTGTTCCGAAGCTCGTAACCGGCTTCAACCAGGGCGTGGTACACATGCACATGAAGCGGGACTCTCATTCCGTGATTATCATTCTTCCACCACATATCTGGCACGTTGATGACCGCATGACCCTTAGGTTTCAGGATTGGAAGAAGGCCTCTGAAAATGACTCCCATTTGTTCCGTGTATTTTTCGAAGGCTAGTGTTCCGAGGTCCCTGTCGTCTTGGCTGTATTGTTCTACCTTGAGGTACTGTTTGTTCCGCCTAAGTTCGCCTCTTCTGCTCTTGTTCGACCTCGGCCTGTTGAGGAGGTTCGCGTAGGGAGGGGAGGTGAAAATCAAACTGACTGTGCCTTCTTCAAGATATGCGGGTGTTCTTCGCGCATCGTCGCAGAGTACGATCTGCTGTGTTTCACGTTTCCGACCGGCTATCTCCAGCCTCTGCCTCGCAGCATCGCAATATTGGGGGTTGATGTCAAAGCCCACCGCATTCCTCTCAATGTCCTGGCAAGCGAGTAGTGTCGTGCCGATTCCATTGAAAGGGTCTAGCACAACCTCGCCCTTGTGCGTGAATAGCTCCACCACCCTCTTGGCTAGGGCGATGGGCATCACTGCCGGATGTACTTCTTTGTCTCTGATGTCACGTTTCTCATAGAAGCATTTCCATACCCCGATCTGTGCTTTGATCCATTCCTTAGCCGACATACAGTTGAGGTGGTTCTCGGGGCAGTTGCATAGTCTAGCTGACGAGATTGAGAGTTTGGCCGGCGTCTCTAGCATAGTGTTCAACCTAGGATGGTCGGCTGAAGTAAAAAGCGCTCCTGAAGCTCGCCCCTAGATGCCACGCGCACTCCAAGCGACTACGCTAATCGGTTTGATTTTGATTAACGGCCTGTCTTCAAGTTTCATCTGACGATACTGTTTGTATTTTTCCCGTAGGAGCATAACTGCTCGCTCATGAGCTTCTCCTTTGTGAACAATTTCTGCGGAGCCACGCACTATTACGTACTTCAGCTCGCTCCAATCTTCTTCGTAATGATCCACGACCAAGCACACGTTGGCGTTCTCAGCAATATTCAGGACCCGCCGTAACTGAGTTGGCTTTCTTCGCTTGGGCTTCTCGTCGATTGGGGTGTAGAGCGAGGCTCCATCGAGCACGTAACATATAGGAACAACGTGTGGTTTACCACGCTTCGTTGAAGTAGCCAAATGTCCTAAGCGGGATTCGATAAGAAGTTCGCGTGCCCAGCCTTCTACTCTCATGCCCGACTCCTTCTCATAGATGGAAAGCTCTTATTCTTCATACGGAGATGTTGGAGGAGAATCAACTTTGCCCATCTTCTTCACTCCTAAGCAGGCTAATGAGTTCTTACCTCAAGTGAAGGAGACGGTTGAACGATCCATCGCGATCAAGAAGGAAGCTGATGCGTTAAAGGATGAGGCGGAGATGGCGGACGCCATGGAACGGCTTGGCGGGGAAATTCAGAAGCTTGAGGAACTCGGCTGCGTCCTAAAGGACCTGAACATCGGGCTACTTGATTTCCCAGCAGTAAGGCTTGGCACACGCGTTTGGCTCTGCTGGAAATTAGGCGAGGAGAATGTTGCCTTCTGGCATGACCTGCATGAGGGCTACGCCGGAAGGAAAATGGTTAATGAGAAAGAGTTCTACGAGGACGACCTTGCGATAAAATCGCTAACGGGCGAGGTCATCTCGAAACCGAACACTTAGCACCTGGAGTTCCTCAAAGAATAGTGAACGTTTCGCCGTTACCTCATATTGAAACTCAGGGATTCCCGCAGAGAATAGGGAAGCTGAATCATTCAAACTGCTGACCAATAACAAAGCGGTTCCATCCCTTTCAAGGTGGCCTGCCAGGCTTCTCAAGAATCGCTTTGACAAGGCCGTGCCATCGGGCCCACCATCAACGGTCCTATCCTCAACTGTTGAACTGGGCAGGTACGGGGGGTTGAAAATGATTACATTGAACTGCTCTCGAACATTCGAGAACATGTCTGACAATATTGATCGAATGCTCAGCCCCAGCGCTCCAGCAGCCATCTGTGCAGTTTGTAAGCATAACTCGTTAACATCCGTAGCCGTGACATGTGCTCCACGAGCTGCGCAAAATAGGCTTAGGATACCTGAACCAGTCCCGACATCGAGAACTTTCTTTCCTTCGATCGGTATCTTTGCGAGGGCGTCTAGCATTAGGAAAGTGTCGTCGCTCGGGGAATAGACGTTCTTCGGCACATCTCCTATGGCACGAAGGATTTTTCTGAGAATTTCTTCGTTCTCGGCTTTTTGCACGAGTCTGTTCTCTGCGCCTTTGGGCTTATGGTTCAGCCATGAACTTGATGAATTCTTCCCGTGTGCGTGTTTTCAATGTGTAATTGTTTTTGCGCTCGAACCCAATAGTTGAGGATGTTGTTTTTCCGTAGTCGTGGCCCGGGTAGACCTCTATTGTATCCTCCAAGGGTAGGATCTTCTCTACTAGGCTATCGTACAGGTCTCCAGAATTTCCACCAGCCAGGTCTGTTCTGCCGCATTCGCCAACGAACAAAGTGTCGCCTGTGAGTAGTTTTCCGTCTACGAGTAGGCAGATGTGGTCTGGGCAATGACCAGGTGTGTGGAACACTTTCAGCTTCAACGATCCAATTTCAATGGTGTCGCCGTCCTTTACCGAAATATCCTTTCGGACGGGGGATTTCTCGTGCATGACGACCTTTGCGCCTGTACGTTTAGCGACCGTTTCGTTCCCTTCGATATGGTCATGGTGAGAATGCGTATTGATGACCAAAGTAACCTTCAAACCCAATTCTTCGCATGACGCCAGTAAATTATCAACTTCCCAAGCAGGGTCGACCAGCGCAGCCGACTTAGTCTTCTCGTCTCCGATAATGTATGAGAAGTTCTGGAAGGTGCCAACGGGTACTTGTTTGAATATCATGGCTGCCTCAGGTAGAAAGCCGGGCGAACTTTAATCAATTTCGTTTTCCTTAGTTGCCGACAGTATAGGCTTCGAGAAGGGCTTGATGCAAATGGCTCAACTAATTCTATTCGAGCCCGACCTTCTCTTCTCATCAAGAATAGAGAGCGCCGCCACGAAGGCTGGCTTCCCCGTAAAGGTTTTCGACAACCTAGATGAATTTCTCAAAGAAGCCAAGCAATCGACGCCACAAGTCGCCATCGTGAGCCTTGACGCCGCAACGGGAAAATTCGCGGGCCTGGAAGTTCTCGCCCGAAGCCCGTTTTGTAAGGTGGTCGGGTATTATTCGCATGTGAACAGCAATTTAGCGGAAGAAGCGCAGCGCACTGGAATCAGCGCCGTGTTTCCTCGCGGAGCATTCGCGCACAAACTCGAAGCTATGTTGAGACAGTTCTCCTCAGGCTGACAGTTCCCTTACTTTTCGCATGTTCTCCTTCTCGTCGCCGCGCTCATCGATAGGTGTTTCCATGATGAAGGGGAGGTTTCGAACCGCCTCATGCTTGAAGAACGCCCTGAAGCCTTGTTCGCCAATGTATCCCAAGCCTATGTGCTCATGCCTGTCCCTGCCCGAACCCAAACCGACCTGCGAATCATTCAGATGAACTACCTTCAATATGCTAAAACCCAGAACAGAATTGAATTTCCCGAGAGTGTCGTCGACGCCCCGTGGTGAGTGCAGGTCGTAGCCGGCTGCGTACGCGTGCGCAGTATCGAAACAGGCCCCCACGCGTTCTCTATCCTCGACTCGATCAAAGATTCTCTTAATGTCTTCGAAAGAAGAGCCCATACTGTTCTTGGTGCCCGCGGTGTTCTCGAGAAGGAGCATGACATCGTTCGGGTTCTCTGAAAGTGCGCGGTTAATTGCAGCCACGATTTTCTCCAAGCCAATGTCGGAGCCTTCACCGAGGTGACTACCCAGGTGCGTCACAATGTATGGGATTCCTAGCGTCCCACACCTATCAAGCTCACCACTAAGCGATTTTACCGACTTGTTGTAAATCAACTTCTTAGGCGAGGAAAGGTTCGGCAGATACGGCATGTGGGCTACGACGGGAGCTAGGTTGTACGACCCGACCTTCCGCTTGAATTCTCCAACTTCCCCGCGGTCAAGCTTCTTGTACTTCCACCCCCTGGGATTCCTCGTAAACATTTGAAACGTGTCACAGCCTATTTCGCGGGCGCGATCGGCCGCTTGATCGATTGTTCCCGAAATTGAAACATGCATCCCAAGCCTGATCAAGAACCATTCTCCACAACGAGCAATGAAATAGGTGTAGAAAGAAAAGGTGTTCGATGCTCAGCCGGCTCGCATGAACACTCAACTCTGGCAACTTGGAAAAGTTGATATGAGAACAGACCTGGACGGTCTCGCGATGGCCGCCGTAGCGTAGAGGAGTCCTAAACTCCGCGAAGCTTGGTAGCGTATAGACCCTCCTTGGGGTACAGGGCTGTGGACCCTACGGGGTGGGTTCAAAGCGTCGCCAAAACGACGTGAAAGTCCCACCGGCGGCCCTCAACAATTCATTTTTGAAGTAGAGGCGTGAATTCCTACGATAATCAGGTTGAAGGATGGTGGGTTAGAATCATCGATCGGATGCTGAGGCGAAGCGGGCCTGGTACGTGTGAAATCTGCGAGAGGAAACCTGCAACAAGGAAGGCGAAGTTTACCGCGCAATCTCTTCAATCAACCTCTATGCCCTTGTTTGACGAGGAGTCGCTCGTTGCGGGCGAATTTGAGAAGAAGGTATGTGAAGAATGCCTGACCTCCTTGCAGAACGCAAAGAACGTAACGGAACTCACCTTCGAACGATTGTGAGCAAGTTTAACCCAACTTTGAGCATCTTGTTCAGAAATCACTGTGAAAGAATTCTCGCTCATCTGATCTGCGCGGAGGCGGGAAGGGTTAAAGGTTCGAGTCAGAATCTGTAGAGAAAGTGGGCCGGTAGTTCAGCCTGGTATGCCAAGTGTTCGCTGGGCCAAAGAACGTCCGGTTTGCAAGTTCTTCACCAAGCTTCCGGAAGGTCGCGGGTCCGAATCCCGCCCGGTCCACCAAATAAATGTCGATTACCAGAGCCGGCTAGTGGCGGCCCAGTGAGCGGGAGTGATTCTCTATAGTATCGCTACAGGCGGCGGTGCATACTGCACAGGGATTGGGAACCTGAATCTGACGTTATTTACCGGATAGAACACTAAAGGCGGTTGAGGCTGGCACTCTATCGGGACCATTATCGGTGCGGCGAAGTAAACGTAATTCATTGTTTCTTACCTTTCGCTTATAAGCCGCTCAGAGGTCACATAAACGTTTCCGGTCCGCCCTGAATTTGATGAGTGTTCATCTTTACGTTCCCCCTATAAATCAACAGCTTGGTGTCAACGTGTTTTGACTAACTGGTGCTTGCTTAACCTGCGCCCGGACCGTTACGGCTCCCAATTCAAGCATGTTTTTGCCTACTGAGAATGTGACAATTGTTATGTGATTCGTTAGCCGAAGTTTAGTGTTTACTGAGGTTTCAAGATGGAACCCGCACCTGTTTTTCTGCCGGCTCCTGCAGTTGTAGAAGACAGATCAAAGCCGGTTGTTATTCGGCCCCCAGAAGTCAACGGGGCACACGATTACGCTGTGATTGGGTACTTGCTCGTATTTCTCATGACCCTTCCTTGGTTCATAATTGTCCTCACGATAGGTGCCTTCGGCTTATTGGCCTCACCCTACCTTCCATTCCCGGTCATACTCCCGCCCGTCTTGCCCGTGTGGTTAGTCAGCATACCGTTGATTGGGCCGCTTCTGTTAATCCTGACATTCCCTGGCGTAGGGCTTACCCCTAGCTGGTTCGTCTACTTGGGCTTTGGCGCGATAGGCCTTCTAGCCGTCCTGATCTTCATTGCAATCGTTTACTTCGGAACCGTACGCAACATTAACAAGGGCCGATACGAAAAGGCACGAAGTGCAGCGCTATTTTTTGCGGTTCTCTTCCTAATCCCAGTCTTCCTGGTTCTAGTTGCACCGGCGTCCTTCTTCCCCACGGTAGTCTTGCTACTTCCAGCATTCTTCTTCTTCATGACATACGGCCGGCTTGGCGAAGTTATAGCGAAATATGGCCCCGTCGCAGTTTTGGGTGAAGCAGTCCCGGGTGTAGGTGTAGCCGGTGGTCCTCCAGGGCCTATGTTTGGCGGACCTCCGCCAATGGGCGGCCCGTTTGCAGGTCCACCAATGGGTGGTCCGTTTGCTGTGGGACCGATGGGTGGCTCAATGCCTGGTGGACCGATGGGTGGCCCAATGCCTGGTGGACCGATGGGTCAATTTCCGGGTCAGATGGGCATGCCTGCTCCTTCAGCTCCTGCACCAGCGCCAAAGACACCTTTGTGCCCCACCTGCGGTAGGGACCTGTACTACTCAGCGAACCACAGGCGATGGTACTGCCAGACGTGCGATGGCTCTTCCACCCACCTCTAAACTACCCGAACTGTCTCAGTTGCTTAACGTGTCCCAAGTAGGTTCCATCCAGTAGGTGCACCTCTGCATCTTCAACGTCAACTGCACCCGACCTCAGAACGGGCCCAAGGCGTTCGCCCGCATGTGTTTCTTCAATCCTCCGAGAATTCACTGGACGCCCGCCAAGGAAATCATTGAATGGCGGGACGAAGACGCAACGTGTCGCTGAGAGTCTAACATGAAACCTTTCTTTGAGAATCTTTTCAAGGTCGCCTTTAGGTTGAATTCCCGCGGCCTTCAAGGTCCCTCGAAGCAGTTTCTTCGGATCGCAAGAAGCCGTAACCCATGCTGGTCTGGTCAACCTGTATCCCAAAGCGTCCCGGAGGGTAACCGCTGGATGAAGGTGTCCTAGAATTAGTGTCTCGCATCCCAATATTTCCGGTGAGGGCCAGGCGTGCCCATGCAGCAACCCAAACCGTCCCCAGAGCGCTAGGCCCGTGGGAGAGACAATCTCAAGCTTCGACGGTGTCAGCGGTTCCAAGTTGCCGTCATGGTTGCCCAAAATAACCGTTACAGAGGGAACTAACTTCAGCAGCGCCTCAAAGAATTCTGGGACATCCCTCCATTCTTCCAACTCCGCGCCGGTTACGCTATGCTTCACATCGCCTAGCATGATAATGCGTGAGGGGTGTTCCTTCTCAATGATTGCCCTAAGCCTTTGAAGCATTTTGCCGGTTTGCGATGGAATGTGGATTCCTTGTTGGGATAGCGTGACCTCCCAGCCAATGTGAAGGTCGCCGACGACGACCACCCTCTCACCGCGTCGCCGCAGCAGCAGGGCGGGTTCCGATCCGATTGGTTTGAGCGCGTTCAAGGGCGACACTTCTCGCTAAATTGAGATGTCCACTGGGTTATGTGTTCATCCCCAAGGCGAACAAAAGGTTAGATAGTTCGCGTAGATTTTCAGCAGAGCGTAGCCCGGTGGTGTAGTGGACAGTTCAAACCCGCAGAAGCATAGAGGGCTTTGGACCCTCCGACGGGAGTTCGAAAGGCATCAAGAAAATGTCCGAACCTCTCCCCCGGGCTACCAATTGATTCAGGTCATTACATTTTCAATTCGATTCCGACAGTTCGCTTGATTAATTGCGCTAGCACATCCGCTTGGGCCTTTGGCCCTCCCTTGGAGGGTATCGTGACGACCAATGGGAATTCCTTCTTGGTTCGTTCGAGAATTGGTTGGATCCATTCCATGACGGAGTCCGTGACCATGATAAGTGAGATTGTTTCGTCGGAATGGACTTTTCTGAATACTTTCTCAGCTTCATCCCTATCCTTCACGGCGTAGCTGTTCTTTATTCCTGTCACTTTGAAGTATGCGGAGGTAGGCTTGTCCGCGAGTAGCGCTATTTTGCCCAATGGTCATGACTCCGTTTTAACTCAGAACTGTTTGAGGACATCTTCTCGTTCCATAACGTGACCGCAAAATGAGCAGCGCAGGCGGATTGGTTCTCGCCGGTCCACCCCGAACCTTGGTTCCACTGGTTCCCTAGAATTCGATATACACGAAGGGTTATCGCACTTTATGATTCCTCTAATGCTGGATGGTAATTCAACTACCTTCTTAGAAGATACATCGTAATTCCGAACTATGTTAATAGTGGCGTTGGGTGCGATTAATGCGATTTTATCAACCTCGCTGGGTTTCAGTTCCCTATTCTGAATCTTGACAATATCCTTGTGCTGAAGCTGCTTACTCTCGACGTTCATCGCAACACTTACAACCTCGCCATCCTTCCCATTTATTCCAAGAATTTTCAGAACGTCAAGCGAGTAACCAGGCGTTATATGATCGATAACTGTCCCGTTCGTAATCTTCCTAACGTACAGCTCTTGGCGCGTTTGCAAAACCTTTCAACTGCTCCAATGTTTGCCAACCGTTATTTAACCCTGAAAAAAGTAGAGTTCAATGCGGGCTTCTAGAAAGAAATGAGAGAACGCTTCTTCAAGGCGTCTCCTCAGCGATCTTCGAACGGCATCCTACAATCCCGACTTGAAATATAGCTTACGGCCAAATCCTATTCTACAACTATTTCCACATGCCAAGAGGCTAGGCAACGTAACCTACTTCGAACCTGGACGCTGCGTATGATAGAACTAGGGAATAGGTGCTTATTAGTCGTGGGAACATTGGGCTTCTGGCGCGTGGCTAATGGAATTTGCGGGAAGAGACATTGTATCAATCAAAGACTTCTCTCGTGAAGAGATTGACTACATTCTGAAAACAACTGATTCCTTAGAGCCGATGGCGAGGAAGGGATCCCATGGTCTAGACGGGAGGATCATGGCCACGTTGTTCTTTGAACCTTCTACTAGGACCAGGCTAAGCTTCGAATCAGCAATGTACCGGCATGGTGGAAATTGCATTGGTTTCGCGGAACCGAAAATTTCCTCAGTTGAAAAAGGGGAGAACCTAGCAGACACGGTCCGAGTCGTGGAAAGTTACGCTGACATCCTCGTAATACGTCACCCACTGGAAGGGGCTGCTCGGCTCGCGGCCGATTTCGCATCCGTCCCAGTCATCAACGCCGGTACCGGTGCAGAAGAACACCCCACTCAAGCCATGCTTGACCTGTACACAATTCGCAGGGAGCTTGGGAAGATTGACGGGCTGAACATCGCTCTCGCGGGCGACTTGAGGTACGGCCGCACCGTTCACTCTCTAGCCTACGCCCTGTCTCTTTACAATATCAACCTCTACCTAGTGTCCCCTCCCTTGTTGAGGCTGCGTAAAGAAGTCCTAGAGGAGGTAAGTGGACGTGTCAAAGTGCAGGAGTTCGAGGAACTCTCTAAAGTAATGCCCCAAGTTGACGCACTCTACATGACCCGGATCCAGAAGGAGAGGTTCGGCTCCCTGGAAGATTATGAAAAAGTGCGCGGCTCTTACAGGCTCAGCGCGGCCGACCTGACCCGGGCTAAACCGAAGATGATCATAATGCATCCGCTCCCCAGGGTCGACGAAATCGAGTACAGCGTTGACAATACGCCACATGCGAAATACTTCAAACAGGTATGGTACGGATTACTAGTTCGAATGAGCTTAATTGGGCTGGTTCTTGGCGCGCTAAAGTAGGCATGGTGTTACCTAAGGTAACGCTTATATGAGGACTTTCCTCAACATATTACCAGACCGGAGATGCGATTAGAAGTACTCCCATCCTCGCGAAAACGCCGAGTTCTGCCCATGCACGTAGTGAACTACACGGCGTTTCGAGAAGACTTCCGCACAGATGAGGACGAGAGTGAACTACATCTCTTAGAGGAGTTTCACGCCGCCCGAGTTCTTTCCCAGAGCGGTGACGTGGATACCTTTGTCGGACCAATTCTTTACGACCCCGAGAAGCATTCGCATCGGTTCACCCCTGACCTGGCCGGAGTCGAAGGGGGCACTGTAACTGCAGTTTTCTGTGAAACAAGAGCGCCTGACGAAGCGCTACTGAAAGACTTGGGAGTAATAGACGAGGCCGAGAACTCGAAAGCTGTCGTAGTCTACCCGTCTAGGGTAAACTCCAACCCTATAGATTCCAGGTTCCCCGACGCGGTTGACTCAGGCAAGTTCGTAATCGAACATCTGAATTGGCGAGACCGAGGGCTAGAAAGGGCTTTTCGGGAAGCACTAGAACTCATGGACCTGTTATGTAATGAAACACGAGTGAAAATGCTCCTCCCACTGCTTGAGGCCCCTCAGGGCAAGAAGAATTTCAGGGAAGGAATAAACCCTAAACTCATCTACGAAAACGTCCCCCTTCTGAGAGCACACAAACTAATCGCCGAGCTATCAGACGACCTGTACGACCTTACTCCAATTGGCAAGACAATCCTCGGCGAATACTTGGCATTCGTTGAGAAAGTTAGGGGTCTGCTCGAAAAAGCAGACAAGGAAGAATAGCTCGGGGTTGAACAAGATGAGTACAATGATCGAACGTTTGGACTCTTCTCGTGACTTTAGTGACGTCTTCGAACTCGTCAAGAAATCAGCAGAACGCTCGCTAGGGCGACGTAGAGCTGGGCTGATGCTCTATCTGGCCAAGCTCCCAAAGCACATCGGCGGATACCACACTATGGGAACGAATGGCATCGTAATGAACAGGACAATTCTTGAAACGGTGACGCATGGCGCACGCTCTCTCCGTGAAATAAACTCATACGTCTATTCAATTCTGCTCCACGAGTATTTGCATTCACTCGGATATGTGGAAGAGGGGGATGTGCGAAGGCTAGTGTACGACGTATCACTGGAAACATTCGGCCCAAACCATCCGGCTACTCAAATAGCTTCGAAGGGTCCGGGTGTCATGTTCCCCGAAATCTCACTTCACGATGTCCCAACGGAGTCGCCAGATGTTGAAGTGATTCCGGATTTGGAGAGAAGTAGCCAACGTTACATTAGTTAGATACCGTGTAGGATACCCGCCTTTCCACACTTCTCTTCTTTGCCTCAGGCCAGAGGCTGAATGGTAGCAGACCGTAAGAAGATCTGCCAAGATGCGTGATCTTGTCTGACTCGCAGTTGCTGCATTTCGGAGTTATTCCTGGATCAGTGTGGTTGCAGACACTGCACGCTGAATAGTTTGATGTATAAACCAAAAACTTGCAACCAGAATCAAATGCCTTCGCTGTAAGTCTCATGAGTGCGGGCGCCGTCGAATCAGGCGAGATGCAGACTAAGCTGAGGTGGCCGCCAGGCGTCGCGGATTGAAATCTCGACTCCAAATCAAGCCTGCTATCGATAGTCATTTTGGTTGTCAGCGGGATGGTCGGTAAGTCGGTGTAGTAGAATAGCCCTCGAGACCCGTCCGCTACGATCGCTGCCCTACCATATTGCTCAATGTCCAACTCCGCAAGCCTTCCCGCGGCTTCGTCTCCGGGCCTTTGTGAAGCGGAGATACGCATTTCTGATTCCTCCGAAGCAGACTTTAGCAGGCTCGAAACTTCTTGCAATATCTTTAACCCGAAGTCTGCCGCCGCCCCATCTCGTTCCATCTTAAGTCCCGTGTGGGCTTCAACGGCTTCACTCAGGCCAATGAATGAGAGATTGTAGGACGAATTCTTCTCGTAGAAGTAAGGTGCGGTCCCACTCTCTCCAGCCAATAGGTGCAGAAGTGGTTGTTTCATGCGTTCGCTGATGAATTTTTTCTTGACTTTGAAACCTTCAACAGTGAGCGAGACCGTCTCCCTGAGTTGTGCTGAGAATTTTCCATCGTTCTTCTTCGCCTGGTAGGCGATCCTAGGTAGATTCAAGAAAATGGTGTCCATGCTACCTGTTCTGACGCAATCAGCGTCCCAGTGATTAGTCCATTCATCGCCCAGCCTGAGCCCCGTGCCGGAGTAACTGCTCTTCTCTCCATCCTCACTAAGCTGAAACACGGGTATGCTTCGTTGGGCCGCTAGTTCGTGCGCTTTCTCAAGCATGGCTCTAGCCCGCTCATCACTCAACGCCTTACGCCCAACCCTTACTACCAGGTGGGGGAGAATGGGGGGCCTCGATTGCGACATCTTCTGAAACGCTTCGATTGTCGCACCCGCCAACAGGCGGCTTTCCTCACCATAGTCTGAATACTTGCTTGCCGCTTTACCCCCTGGCCCAATCGCATCCTCCTGCGAAATGAATTCGGGGGTGATCAAGTCAATTGAGATTGAAATGCCAGCTTGGGGGCTACTCGAAGGGATATCCCTCCGCATTGAAGTGAGAAAATAATACAGACCATTTGAAATGTCCCCCGCCGTTCTTCCCCGGACGTATGGAGATAGGAAGGTGTTGAAGAACTCAACTGTCTGCTCCCCCGAAACCTCACCCGCTCCAATTTCTAACACTTGACGGACTAGGGCAAGCGCCGCCTCAAATGAATCAGGTGGCAACATTCCGAATAGACTGTTTCTGAGGAAGTAGCGAATGTCGTGGATTATCTCATTTGGAGTGAGAATCCAATTTTCCAAATTTGCTATGTGAATTTCGCCTGATAGGTGGGCGTCCGCCAGTTTGTGGGGAAGGCAGTTAAGCAAAACATATTCCGATAGAACTGACCTTGCGGAGGAACGTTGCACATACTCCGCGCTAAGCTGTTTATCGCCCGCAGTTTTGATGAGTTGGGCAACATCGTAAACTGGCATACCGAGCCTTGTGAGCTTGTGGCGGTACTCTTCCAACTTCTTTTCAATTAAGATCGCATTAACGAACTCACGGATCAGGGGTGCGGTAAGATACGCCGTCTTCAACCTGATCAGCCTATCCTCAGCCTCAGCAGCTATCTCATCCGCAATCTCTTGTGGGACACCCGCCTCGACAACCAGTGATTTTGCGATCTTGTTCCTGTGAAATTCCTCTATGGCAAGCCTGGAAGATCTGACGTATAGTTTTCCGCGCTTTACATTCACATATTCATCCAAATCTCTGGAGAAGGAAACAATCATTCGACCGAGTTCAGTGACCTCATATCGTTTCGTCTTCTTCTCAAGCGTGACTAGGCCGGTGTCCGTTAGGCTTCGGAGATGGTAAACAAACTTCCCAGCGTCGCGCACAGGGTCGAGTTTGAGCTGGAACATTATCTCCGTGTACTGTAGAGAGCCCTTCGTTGAGAGAAGTCGCAAAATCTGTAGTCGGACCGGGGCAGACGCGGCATTGAAGATGCCCGCACCAACTCTCTCCGATGAACGAAACAAACAATTACCGCCCAGAAGATGGCTCGCAACCACTATAGGCATGAATCGATGTTTAAAAAATTGTAGTTGCAGTCATTCCTTCGTCAAGGAACGCGAAATCTCCGCAGTTACCATCATTGAGAATCTTTATCTTTACTCAGCATGCGAGGGGCTTCTATCCAGCACAGGTTGGTTGGAAATGGATGAAATGCGAATGCGGGACGACGATTACAAAACGCTAGCGAAATTGGAAGAAGCGTTCGAAAGAAAGGATCTTTCATACTTCAAATCTTTTCTCCAAAACTCGAAGGGGCTCCCTCTCTTATTGCGTGTTCACTCAGTCTGTATGCTTGAGCACATTGGAAGCGAGGAAATGGTGGAGTCTTTGTGTGTGGTCCTCGCAGAAGATGCAAGCCCGCTTACAAGGCATGAGGCTGCGTTCACCCTGGGCCAGTTAGGTTACCGTTCTGCTGTACCCGCGTTGGTTGAGGCAATGCTTCATGACGAGAGCCCAATCGTCCGACACGAATCGGCTGTAGCACTGAGTTCCATAGGCGACGATGGAGTGGTTCCAGATCTGAAGAAAGCGATTGAAGATGAAGATGAGGACGTGCGCAATTCGGCGTTAATCGCCTTCGAATACCTGGGTTACATCCGCCGGAAAAGGGAAAGCGCTGGCGACAAGTTTGCGGTTAAACCGAAGATCAGGCTGTGAAGCATTTAAGCGAGTAGCCTGTCCCTACTTGGCCTAGGGGCGGTGGTCCAGGCCACGAGTCTACCCATCGTGGGGACAACTTGGTCTAAGATAGCGAAAACCAGTTCGCCTTGAAACCGGTCTCGGGACCAAAAATACTGAACAGCGAGTACACCGGTGATCGAGGGTTCAAAATGGCCGGGAAGGTCATGATATTCCCTCCCGCCCCACCAACGTTTTCACTTGGCGGGGTCACATCTCATATCCCGCATGCATGAATGTATGGGGTGCACCAAACGATGGGATGAAGACATCTTCATATTTCACATTCGAGAGGAACTGTCTACTCACCCTATCTGCCAAGCTCCTCATTCGCGGGCTGTAAGCTAGCTCCACTGACGATCCGACGTACTGACTGCAACGACCTTTGCATCTCTCTTTGATATCCGCGTACAATCGTTTCAGTGTGGCCGAATTGTTCCGGAAACCAAAAGGCCTCTCGGTAAGATCGATGATAGCAGCATCAAATCCATCGTCCGTGGAATGAAGATACTTGAAAGCATCACTGATCAAGATTCTAACCCTCGGGTCTCTGAACGCCCGATCTGCCCCCTTGATGTACTTCCTGCAAGATTCGACAAGCAATGCGTCAATCTCAACGACCTGGACACGCTTGATTGAGGGTGATTTAAGCAGTGTCAGTACCGTCTGCCCGCTACCGCCCCCTAGCACAACCACGCGTGCCACTCGATTTCTTCTAGCAGTACTGCAGAGGGCTTCGTTGAAAGTCCGCGAATCGTACGCCGTATGCTGGAGATTATTGTCGAGAAATAACATTCTACCATAAGCATCGTTATCGATTATGTCTATTTTCTGATATCTCGACTGTTCCGAAAAACAGAGCCTCATAGCATGATAGGCCAAATGCAATCCAAGATAAGGTTCGTATACGATGTATTCCGCTGCCGGGAAGCATACCTTACGGATACTTCTTGACATACACTTCGACGGGCAGCCATAGGAACAATCTATATTAGAACTCCTCCGCGCATCCGAGCTAATGCATCGTCCCCTTTACAACCAGCTCGTTGCTTACTACGAATCCATAGAAGGCCGGGATTGGCAGGGCGAAATTAAGCTCATCACTTCTTTCTTGAGGAATCATGGATCAAAATCTGTAGTGGACTTAGGCTGCGGGACTGGGTACCACGTGAGGGCGCTAGCGAAATTAGGGTTTGAGGCTGCTGGAATTGATATTTCGAAACAGAATATTCGGTTTGCCAGAAGAAGGGCCAAGCACGAGAAGGTTCACCCGCGCTTTGTTGTGGGTAGCTACTATGAATGTTGTCCCGACGGAATCTTTGATGCGGCTCTCTGTTTAAACTGGTCTATTCCTGTGAAAGACGACGAGGTGAAACGATTTCTGGATAACACGTACTCCTTACTTCGACCGGAAGGGTTGCTGATTTTTGATTATGAGCGAGTCTCCCAAATTGTATGGAGCGACCTTGGAAAGGCAATCACAGAATCGTGGGATCTGGGTGGCAAGCTGATCGTAAGAGTTTCTGTTGGGCAGGTGGTGTCAAACGTGCTATATTCAAAAGACATCTACATTATCTACTCAAAGTCTTCCAAGCTGTCGGCACCGAGTGAACCGTCAAGGTACCAAGCCCCTAAAGGCACCCACGTTCAAACGTATGTTGATAGTTCCTATGTGCGCTTCTTTTCAGTGTCAGAAATAAGAGACTTCGCACAACACTCCGGATTCAAAATGATTGCCACCTTCATGATACCGAGGAAGAAATACAGGCGTCACTATGCTGTCCTTATGAAGACCGCTTGAATGGAACTTTCAGTTGGATGTCGATCGTTCGCATTATAATTGCGACAAACTCAGCAATTTCCCTGCTAAAGCACAGCTCAATTTTGCAGTCACGGTGAATAACAGTTTTGTCCTCGGCACATTTGAAACCAAAGAAAGGTATGTGGGTTCATGAAACGACTCATCGCCATCTTGATACTGTTGATGCTCTCGGTTCCGATGGGGGTTAACGCTCTTCCTCCGCGGTATGCTATTCCCAAAGGCCAAGCCCTGATTTTGTCCTCTCTGAACGAAACAAATCCTATGGGTCAATACGGCAAGAATGCTGTCTGGTACTTGACGCATGCAGGATACAACGTAACATACCTAACCGATGGCCAAGTGACCGTCGATTTACTCCTAACCCGGATGAAGAACTACAACGTCGTGATCTGGCGAACTGACAGCTTCACCTGGAAGCACGTCACCTACTGGTGGGTTGGAGAAAAAGTGAACGATGGAGTACAGGACGAATACCCAGCCGATTTCGCACAAGGCTGGCTAAATGCCAACACTGGTATTGTTGGAATAAGTTCGGAGTTCTTCACAAATCACCTCGGGCCAAAAACTCTGACCGGTGTCTCGCTACTGATGTTCCTCTCGAGTGATGGCAATGCGGTTGCACCCATGTTTGTTACAGCGGGAGCTTCGTCAGTAATTTACTGCAACGGGTCGATTTCCCTTGAATTTGGCTTAATAGATGATCTCTCTATCCAAATGGTTGCATACCTAACCCAAGGAGAGAGCGTCTACTCCGCCGTGTACGCTACAGTGTCTCCATTCAACCAGGGACAGCAACCGAAAGACCCCCTTGACAATACATATGCCCCACCATTCTGGTACATCGGCGACGGTTCGGTAATAATTGCTTCAAGCATCCGTGCAACTCCTCACATATCCTGAACAATCCGTCGCTTCACGCAGCCGGTAGGGTATAGCATATCTTTGCGGTGAATTCGAACAACCCTACGAACGGTTAGATTCTGCGCCTAGTATGCCACAGAACTTCCGATGTTTCGCAAGTACTGCAATCATGCCATGATTTTGAGATTCGAGAGTTTCGATTTCCACAGGGATGTGCCGGTGGCACCCCCAACTGCTCTCAATACACAGGAGCAAACGGTTCGAGGCGATAAGCTGCCGCCCGTTCGAATCAAGGTGTCTAGTGAAATCTGACTAAGTGCAGCTGTTTATCGAAGGCGATTCCCGCAACTGTCACAGAAGTTTGCAGCGGGATGGTTAGGAGCACCGCAGTAAGAACAGGCGATTGTTGCCCAGGGCGTTGACTGGGGATATACTTCTTGCTGTCGATAGTACGCTTGCTGAGGAGGAGGTTGGGTGTAGGTTGGCTGAGTTTGCGGCATGTATGGTGGGCCTCCTGGCGCCGGGACCATTTGCCGGCCGAAGGCGATTCCTCCGGCACGTCCGAAGAAGGCTCGAACATTGCGAGTGCTCAAGTACACAAGTATGAGTAGGTACAGGATGATTGGTACTAGGTCTGCGATATTCTCCAGCGTCAATCCTCCAGAAACTAAACTTGACACCAGACTTAGCACTCCAAAGATGAGTCCAATGATTGCCCCTACTATGCTAAGGCCCCACGCCCATCCTTTCCCGGCCCAAAGGCCGTACGCTAGCGCGAACGAAAGAATTCCAAGGCCGAATGCGACAAAACCGAGCAACAGGAGCGCCGTGGCAAGGAAGCCTCCACCTACGAGGGCCGTAGACACAACATAGGCGAAGATAAGTAGAATTCCGAGCCCTATGTCTCCAATCCCGCTAATGACTTGCAGTATTGTGAGGATTGTTACACCAATGGGTCTTCCGGGACGTGGCATGTAAGGTGTGTACAATTAACTCAGCTAACCTGTTACTCTAGGTTAAGGGGATAATGAAACCTCCGGAACGGCATATTTCAGTCTTCGCAATGATCTGATTAGTTCGAATTGGTGGAAACGAATTATGGTTGGTAGCGGGGGGTGGATGTTCGGGCGCGTGGCCTTTCGAACCACCGCTTGAGGAGTCTTTCAACTCAATCTCAGGGTTTCTCGCCAGGATATGAGCCCACCGCACGGGAAGGTTCTGCGGGTTAAACCTGGCTACCCCACCCCGCTAGTGAGAAATCAAAAAGACTTGCGTGCTTTTTGTGGGTTTTGGTTGCCCTGACGAAGGGGTTTTTCCAGATAAGTCCGACCACGAAGCCAACAGTTGCAGCCCATAGATGATAGTCTGCGAGCGATACGAAAGGAAAGGTCTTCTGAGAAAGTTGGATCGGGACTCGAAACGAAATCAGCTTCACCCACACTGCGTCCGGAAATTTCTTCAGCAAACTCATCGACTCAGGCGTCGACCGCGGCGTTGCCTACTTGATGCGCCACAGATTCGGGACAACACACACTTACAGTTGGGAGAAGGCAGGATTCACGAGAAATACCTCATGGTTCTAACGGTCCAGGGAGAATCCACAGACACGATAAGCCGCCTCGTAAGTTGGGACGACGATAAGCAATGACAGGAGAATATACTCCACTGTGCGAGGTAAGACAAGACTAATCCGCTTGAAGGAATATGCCAGCTTGTCCAACAGAGAAAGTCCTAATTGAAGAGACGTTGACATTCAGGCCGAGGAATCTCATTTGTTAACCCCTGACGAAGTCTTCCGATTGCATCCAAAGATTCGATGGGCGGCACTGTCTACAGAATCTGAGTCTGTTGTTTTCTCCCAGATGCGGCTGGGCGTGAAGAGTCACACAGCCAACTCTGAGGATCGGGCATTCATGAAGTTAGGCCCACTCTTCATGACCGGCATGGCAGAACGGTTGACGCCGGAAGGCAAGGCGGGGAAGCTGGAATGCGTTATTGCATGTTTCGAGAAGGATTACGTCCTCGTGGCTAAAGTGGGGAACGGCCACTTAGCCATCTCAGTTGACAAAAGTGATGCACTGGCCGTATTCCAGGAGATTATTCCCCAGGTAATCAAACTAACTGCTTGACTGGTTACCAAGGAAGGGAATCGAAAAGAAAAGGTTGCTTCCTTGCACGTGAGCCTATGGGGCTACATATTCTGGGACCTTGCTGCCTTTCACTGAGGCTTGAAACAAAGATACGGCGTTTTCCCCGTGAGTGGGAGCATATTGCCGGCATAAGGCTTCATGACAGCTCGACAGCCGGATGCGCTAAGATCGGTTCGCGACGATTCATCGTTTATGCAACGAGATTCCAGGAGGCAATGACATGGTTGTAATATTACGGATCAAGAACTATGTTGCAAGCCCAGCGCAATTATTGGTGGCATTTCTCCTGTGCAGTCTACTCGAGGCGATCTCCATTTTCTTTCTTCCATCCCGTTTCCGAATGCTGCCACGGAAATGTTCATGGAGATTAGCAGCTCTCGCAATCGGCTGAGCTTGCCACTGGTTTTGATGGTTAAGATTTTAGGTCTTAATAGGGTGAAACGCCGGTGAATCAACCACTTTACGTCACATATGAACAATATTGAGTAGCATCATGCCCAACGCCTGAAAATGTGCTGAACAGGAAGTTTAAGGTAGGAAATTGGTTGCTGTACCATGAATAACTGAAAAAAATGCAGAAAATTGGCCTGCAAATTCGCAAATACCCTAGGTTTTGCCGAAGCTAAAGGCTAGGCATCCCATAAGCGGAAGGCAAATATCCTCCTCACAGGCCTGTCTTCGTGTCCTTTCTGGCAATAGAATCAAGTGAGGTGAACAAAAACGGGAGTTGGCACTGGCGGACACGGCGGCGATTAATAATGATGCTCCAAAGTTCGGGACAGGTTCCACGTAGAAACTCCTGAGTTTTCGGAGTTTCAGTGGGTTAGGATAGACATGTCTCTGTCTATCTGGTGGTAGTGGTAACTATGTTTTTTACCAAATTTCTAGTGGCACTGTGTAGAACCTTTTATCCCGCCCCGACGCGAACGGCTCTTCGGAGAAGAGATCAGTCGTGTGTGAACATTGTTCCGCCATGGAAAAAGTGCTGACCGATTTAGTCGGAGAGAAAGTCTCACGTGTCATAATGAAGAGAGTTGCAATGGAACTGCACGGGCAAGCAATAACGTCCTTCCTTCAAGTGCCAGCCCTCCATGTTGGCGTTGAACAAGTACCGGCCTTACGAAGCAGTACGTGCTACGAGTCTAGTTGAACAGATTTGTTGAGAACTGAGTCGGTCAGCCTTGATAATGAATACGAATACGAATACGCGAAGAAACATTACAGCAGGATTGCCAAGTACTTAGATCCGACAAACATACGAATATTCTCGGCCATGTGGAAATATGGACCGAGAAACCTTCTTGAAGTCGCGCGTCGGATAGAGATGCCGTTTACCTCCGTTTACCATCGAATCTCAAAATTGGAATCCAGTTTTCATGAGGTAGCTTGGCTGATTCCGCAGGTCTCCAAATTAGGACTGGTTAGAGTAGCCGTACTAGTGGCAGCTTCGCCAGGATGTGAAGAGGAGGTAACCCGAGCATTGAAAGCCCCCAACCTATGGCGGTCAATAGGCTTCTGCGAAGGAAACTTTACGCATCGCTCAATTCAGCTAGTCCCTGTAAAGCACCTAAGAGATTTCAGAGCCTATGTCCAACAACTCGTTAACAGAAACCTGGCAACGAATTTCAACATAATTTACACGGGCGAACACATTCCCAACTTCCCTGACTTCGACTACTACGATCCGAAGACTAACACATGGAAATTCGATTGGGAAGAATGGTTCGTTTCTCTAGCTGAAGAATCCCAATCCGTCTCCTTTGACGACCCGGAAAGTTACTCGTCAACCTTCGACAAGAAGGACATGATGATAATAAGAGAATTGGAAACGGATGGGCGCAAGAGCTTCGCCGACATCGCTGGGGCTACAGGAATGACAGCGCAGTGTGTGAAGTACCATTTCGATCACAAGTTAGTTCCCTCGGGCGTGGCTAACTATTTCCTATTCAAGGTTTACCCGTTTCCCACCGAGGTGTCCGCTTATCACGAGATCATGCTTGAGTTCAATAACAAGAAGGACCTAGACAAGTTCTTCTCGCTAATCCCTCGATTATTCTTCGTGCTCGGTGCAGCTAAGGTTCTACGTCAGAACACGCTAATGGTTCAGACGTGGATGTTGACATCGCAGTTACCTAAACTATTTGCCTTCTTCTCTCACATGGCCAAAGACGGCCTCTTGAAGTCCTATTCTTCGGTCCGAATGGATTGGGCAAGCAGGCAGACTCAGTCAATCTCAGACGAACTCTATGACGACGAGAAGGGTTGGAAAGTAGATTTCGAGAAATGCTCTGCTGAGCTGTCCATTACAGAAAGGGTCGCATTTAACTCTTAGGAAACTATTGGTCCTGCAGGGATATCCCGCAACGACACCACGGGCGGGAACGATATCCAGACCATTGCTAGTATCGAGATTAGTGCCCCTATGATCAGGGCCCACACGATTCCGAGATGATCACCGATGATTCCTCCTATAAATGAACCGGCTGGCAAAGTTCCCCAGACGAACGTGCGCATTGTTGCATTCATTCGTCCTTGAAGGCGGTCTGGGACGATCGCTTGCCTCAGGCTTATTTGATTGATATTGTAAACCGGAATTAGCACATTCGAAAAGAACCAGAGCGCGATCAGAATTGGTATGGCCGGCCCATACAACGCAATAGGGACCGCAAGCAATCCAACTCCGCTAACGAAAATAGAAACGACTAGAGTTCGCCCCAACCCTAATGTCCTAGCGATCCTGGAGGCACTGACAGCCCCCAACACAAATCCGACGCTCCCAAAGGCCAAAATAAACCCAACAATTTCGGGTGAGAGTCTTAGTTGTTCATACGCGAAAAGAAGAAAAACCGCGAAAAATATGCCGCTGCCGAAATTCAATGTGGCAGTGCAAGCAGCAATTCTGCTTAGTATGGCGTTTCCGAAGACGGCCCTCGCTCCTTCCTTAATTTCGAGAATGAAATTCCGCTTCAGGTTGGTTTCAGGAGCCGGCTCGTGTTTCCCTATCGAGAAAATCAGTATGGCCGATGCTAGGTACGCGAGAGCATCTGCAGCTATTGCCGTCGCTGCCCCAGCTAATTGAATTAGAAAACCAGCGATAGCTGGTCCGGCAACACGTGCCCCTGATTGACTTGTTTCGAGCTTCGAGTTGCCTTCGACCAGATCCGACCTTTCAATTAGAGTTGGGAGGTATGACTGATAGGATATGTCGAAGAAAACCGTGAACAGTCCCGCACAAAAGGCGACCAAGTACAACATGTACAAGTGGAGCACCGCAAATAGAAATGCCAGCGGAACTGATCCCATTGCTATCATTCGCCCAACATTCGCAGCTATCATAATCGGCCGTCGGCGCTTCCTATCCGCCCAGACCCCTATGAAGAGGCCAAAAATCGGGAAGGCAAGGTCTTCGAGGGCGTTCAATGATCCCATTTGGAATGGGCCAGCGTTCAGCAGACGTATTGCTACTGTTGGCAAAGCGAGAGCCGTAACCTGCCGCCCGAAGGCACCGATTGTTTCACTCGTCCAGAGACGCATGAAATCCTTATGACTCCACAACCGGCCCCATGAGAAAAGCCTCCGTACCATTGCAACGCACGCCAGGGGGAGGGTCAGCTATACCGTCTGTCTGTATATCAAAGTATAATCCGGAAGAGTTGATGTTCGCGCGGACCCTCGTCAAAGCACCGCATGCAAGTCATCACAACTTGTGACATCCATCGCTGACCGTTCTGCGGAGGTAATGAGCTTAGAGAAGTCATCCTCATGAAAGATCTTGGTTACATGTATCTATCTAAAGAAATAAAGAATAAAGAAATTCTTGGCTCTATGACAACTTCTTTTGGCGAGGGGGGGTGGGTGGTGTAGTTTTGTGGGGAGAACATGTTACTTTGCTTGGGTTTACGGCTCGCCCAGCGCGATTGAAGCAGAAGCTAAAGAACGCATTGAAACAGTCGGTAGGGAGGGGGACCTCGTTATAGCTCCAGCCTATGATCTGGAACCCAAAGTAAAGTGGGAAAATGTCCTAGAACTCGTGAAAGCCGCGCGCAAAGAGGCCTGGAGATAGAACGTTCACCAGAATCCGCGATATCCGCCGAATCCGCCATATCGGCCATATCCGCCGTATCCGCCTAATCCGCCATATGCGCCATATCCACCAGATTCACCGACCCTAACGGCCGGAGGCTGATAGGCGTATGCCTGGGCCGGAGCCTGCTGGAAGTAGTACTCGGGCGGAGGCTGGTAGACCTGGGCCGGGGGTTGATAGGCGTGCATCGTGGCAGGAGGCTGATAGCAGTAGTACTGAGGCGGGGGTTGATAGAAGACCTCCGGAGGCTGGGGGGCTAAACGTTGCTCAGCCGTGTAGCATTGCTGCGGTACGTAGACAGTGTATGGAACCGGCGGTCTCGGAACATAATAGTACGACATTTCTGATTCACTTATGCAACGAGACCTCGCGACATCGCGAATAAACCTTGCGCGTCATATACCACTGACTATGACAAACTCGTCCCTAGGGCGGTATGGATTTCGCAGGAGACTGTACATGCCTTTGTACATGCCGGCATGTAGAGTAGTAGCCTCCAACCGGTGATTATTCTCAGAATGTGAAGCTTGAAGATGACTAAGAGATTATTTCGCAGCCGTTGTATCGAGTATGCTCAAAGTCCTGCAGCTGAATCCTCCCAGCGTCTATTAGAGCCCTAACTTGGGGGAGCGCCTCATACAGGGCGTCTATCATGTTCCTGACGGTGCCGCAGACCTGGCTGAATCCTTCGTCCCCCTCAGAGCTTAGTAGCGTTGGCGTAGAGAGAGACCCCCGTTGAGTGCCTCTGCCACCTGCTACGTCCCTACTCAATGTATGATTCCGCAACCTCCGAAGGTCTACTACCAAGCCCCGCCACAAGCCTACGCATATCAACCTCCGCCAGTCATATACTCGTACCTACCCACGCCAAAGCACTATTGTTACCAGCCATCCCCAGTCAGGGTCCAATAATCCCCCTTTTTTTCATACGGCTGAGTCTTCAACCGATTCTGGACCCAGAGACCTCGGCATTAGTTCACTTACGACCATTTTCCCACTTTGCAAATGGAGTCGACACCGGTCGTCGACTTCGGTACAGTGCTTTAGTCGTCTTACGGGTCGTGCCATTTGCCAACAGGAGGACCATTGCTCTGCGTTTTCTTTTCCAATCCATAACGTGACAGCGGTTTGGTCAGATGCCTTTGGGCCTTCCTGTCGGGAACGTAGAGGCCTGCTTCTAAGGACCGATGATTGCGGGTCGAGGTCTTCTTAGCGTTTGGTGCTTTGAACGAGCACTTGGTACATTCGAAGCCTTGCCCTTTTCCGGATGATTTCAAATGTTTGTTACAGCGTGGGCAAGTTGGGTTCTCAATTCTGATATCCTCTTGCAAGCGGTGGATCTGAAGTTTTTCCAAGTTCAGTGCGATCGGGAAGCCAGCATGTTTTCTTAAGCCTCCTAAGACAGTGACTTGATCTCCTGGAATCAGTTTCGCCACGATTTCCCGAAATCTGCCCGTGGGTTCGAAGGCTGCACAGCGAACTCTCAACTCGTCGCACTTGAGCGTGAAGAATACGTGGCCTCCCGTGATACGTTCGGGTTTGTCAACGACGGTTCCCTTCAGAACGGCAGTCATAAAGGGTCTAATTTGACCGTTCAACCGTGTAGCGTTGAAATGCGCGTCGGTTCCATGGTTTGTTCTAAACACAACCCATCGTTCGACTGGTTCTCGAATTCTCACCATGCGAAGCGCGTTCACAACGGCGCGCGGGCTTTCTCCTCGAATACCTAGAAGCACTGGGTCCGGGCCATGTGGCGTAATTAGCGTTCGTTCATTATCAAAATCATAACTATTGAACGTTCGAGGTGCGGTAAGCCGATCCATTCTCTTCACCGACATCTGGTCGACGCGCCTTGGCGTCCCCCAGTTCTTTTTCTCCCTGTAGGCAACCAGCTCGAACGTATGGTCGCCATCGAGTTCTTGGCCGATCGCGGACAAGGCGCCAACCAAGCCTAGACGAGAACCGTATGTGACCGCCGTCACGTGGTAGCGGGTGAGCGCTTCCTGCGCCTCCTGCACGCTAACAACATCTATCAGAGCTTTACGGGACAGGTTCCTAATTTTGACGGGTGGTCTGCCTTTAAGGAAGACGATTGCCGGATCAGTCCCCACTCTCCCTAACCAACTGTTTTCCTCTACCTCTTCGATAGTCTCCTCTTGAACTGAATCGTAGAGTTCGTCTGGAATATTGAGCCGTAAGGATACTGCTGCGTTCCCACGTGTCTTGTAGGGGATGTTCGGGTTTAGGCGAATGATGTTGGGGTAGTCTGTGAACTTGGCACCGATCTTAGACAGTCTTTCGACGAGTCGAGCTGCGATATATGTGGTGCAACCGCCTCGCGTAGAATCTGTATCATCAATTCCAATGTGCAGTTTCACAAGTAGAAACCCAGTCGGTATTTCGCCGGGACCGACTCTTGTCTAAGAGTTTAGGTTCCTTCTACAACAATCATTGTGAGTGTCGAGCGGACCTTTTCGAGCCTGCGTATCTTCCAAGTAACAATTTCCTTTAGCTTGTCCATGGAGTCAGCTTCGACTTTCGCAACAATATCGTAGACGCCGTAGACGACGTACGATTCCTTCACATTGCTTAGCTTGCGCATTTCTCCGGCTACTTCGTCTTCCGAGCCTATTTCAGCATTAATCAGGACGAAAGCTAGCGGCATAACAGAACCTCGTGAAGGCTTGATGGTAAAGGTACCGCTAAAAACATTTGCCTAACTCGTTGCCGGCATCAATCAAGAGAACGGCCCTGCTGGTTCAGATTCGCCGTCTGGAGGAAATCAACGAAATCAGCAATCACAATCGTTTCAACGTCAAGGCCACGTTGGAAAAACAAGTTGCCGTGTTGGATTCAAGGAGCCAGCTTTCTGTCCCAACACATTTACCAGACCGCTTGGAGTGACCATCCAGGACAGGTTTTGACCACGCCAAACCCCGCGATCACATCCCTCGAAGCAACCATTCTCGACAGGAATTCAGAGTACTTAGGGGTGTCTACACTACAATTAATGGAGAATGCAGGGCGTTCTGTGGCTGACGAAATCGTCGCCCGGTTTGGGGCTGGTAGCTCCGTTGTAATCTATGGTGGCACCGGTAGAAATGGGGGCGACGGAATGGTTATCGCGCGGCACCTCGCTGGAAGAGGCCTCCGCATATCATTCAAGCTCGTGGGTAGCGAGGAATCAATCTCAGATCCCGCAGTCCTTCAGAACTGGCGCGCCCTCAAATCGATGTCCACAACCGTCAAGATAGACCAGTATCGTGACTCCTCATCATTATCCGAATCGGACTCGGACGTAGTTGTTGATGCACTTCTCGGGACCGGTGTCAGAGGGAAACTGCGTCAACCCGTTCTCAAAGCTGTTGAGGTAATCAATGAGTCTCGTGGCTACAAAATCGCCGTAGATGTCCCAACCGGGATTGAATCTGATACGGGTGAGGTGTTGGGCGATGCTGTGCGTGCCAATCTTACAGTCACTCTTCATGCAATCAAGAAGGGATTTTCGACGGCAAAAGAGTTCTGTGGCGAAATCAAAGCTGCAGACATAGGAATACCTCCGGAGGCCGCTGTCTTTGCCGGACCAGGAGATGTTGATGTCGCAGTAGTTAGAAGGTCTCCTGAAGCGCACAAGGGTCAATTCGGACGTTTATTGGTAATAGGTGGGAGCGAAATATTTACCGGAGCCCCTGCACTCGTGGGGCTGGCCGCTTATCGAACAGGCACCGATCTAGTATTCGTAGCGGCACCGGAAAGAACAGCCCAAGCAATTTCGTCAATCTCTCCAAATCTGATCACAATCAAACTCCCCGGCGCAAATCTCAAGCCCACGCACGTACGCATCCTTCGAGAGCAATTGGAGAAGGCGAATGCAATAGCAATAGGCCCAGGCCTAGGCTTGGATAAGCAAACGATTTCCGCGGCTCGCAAAATCATCCAACTCGTGCAACAGCTCAAGAAACCGCTCCTGTTGGACGCTGATGGTTTGAAGGCACTCGGTGTAGTCAAGAAGAAGGTTTTCGATAACTCGACAGTTATGACCCCACACGCAGGTGAATTTCAAGCGGTCTTCGGAAAGCCTCCATCCCGAGATTTGAAGGTTCGTTCCAGCGAGGTGAGAGCTTTCGCTACGAGAAGTGGTGCCGTTGTACTTCTCAAGGGCCACACTGACGTAATTTCGGATGGAGTCAGTGTGAAGTTGAATGATACAGGTAACCCTGGCATGACCGTGGGTGGAACAGGGGACGTTCTCTCAGGAATAGTTGCTGGATTAATGGCGCAGGGCGTCGGAGGGTTCAGAGCGGCAGTCGCGGGAGCCTTCGTAAACGGTGCGGCGGGCGACCTCGCCGAAGAAGAATACGGCTATCATCTTACACCAACCGATCTTCTCGATCACATACCAAAGGTTCTAGACGATCCGATGTGCCACAAAGCAATACGCGAAAGGAGATTGCTGTAGCAGCAAGCCTGCGCGAGATTTGCGCGACCATTCGAGCTCCTCGGCCCCAAGGACATACGTGCTCCTTTTGAAGCAGGACGACCCAAGGAAATGCACCGCAGCGAAGCTAGCAAGATTCGGCTACTCAACACCCTTGCACCGGCTACGGCAAATCCCAAGCAAGTCTCTTGTCCTGAATCCTTTCGCTAGCCAATGCCTGCTTCCGGGAGACCGAGTCGAAGCTGTTCTTTACGGTTTAGTTGCGGTTGACTGTTCCTGGGAAAAAGTTCGATTTACTTTCTCGGCTCGCTTGCCCGGTTTAAGCAGGCGGCTCCCAACGTTGCTTGCATCGAACCCGGTCAACTACGCAAAACCACACAAGTTATCCTCAATCGAGGCTCTTGCTGCCGGCCTCTACATAATGGGTTTCAGCGAGAGAGCGAATCAATTGCTCTCGCTTTTCAAGTGGGGTCAAACTCTTCTAAGTCTCAACGCGGAGCCACTCGAAGCATATTCATTGGCCAGTAGCGACGAGGAGATGAGAAAAGCAGAAGCCGAGTTCTTCTAATCCTCTGAGGGCCTTACTTCTAGGCTTAATGAACAACAGAACGCAAAATCGTACCAAATATAGGGTCGCCGAATACTAGAACAATTATCAAGCCGATCACGATGAAGAGAAGCATTGGCAGTCCAGGTGTCACCCACACCGTTTCATTGACTCCTAGAGTCTTAGCAGCGTCGATGAATTGAGATACAAGTTGGCCGTGATCGGTTTCAATGTCTGCGAAGAACTTGAAATGTCTCTCACCTGGATGGCTGGCACTTGCCGGGGTCACTTCTTCGAGTGGGTACAAGTAGAACGTGGATTGTAGGTTAGCAATTCTGGTCGGGTAACCTGAAGCAAATGCAAGCGCCTTTCTTGACATACTTTCATGCTCGAATCCACTAAACATTCTGCCTTTCAATCTTGCGTAGGACACTGTGTTCCTCACGCAAAACCATAGAGCCATGGATCCAGAAGATATGAAACTCATGATTACAACGACTAGCGGGAAGAATGGGTGGACAAATCCTATCAAAGGATGCCAACTGCTTGGAGGCAGCGGCAACGTTAACCCGAGGCAGATGATTGCCTTGGCGTCCGCTCCGCCGGTTAAGCCAAAGTAGAACAGGCCCATCGAGATAATGAACGCGATTGCGAATGAAATGCCTACCAACACGAAGAGTGACGGGTCAAGAACGACTCTGACTGCGGTTAACACTACCCCCAAGGGACCGTAAAACAGCCAGACCTTGTCGTCAACCTCTCTAGTTTTGAGGTCCGAGATCGACCCCACAACAAGAAAAAACAGGCTTACCAAGACGGCCGCGGTATCAATTATCGGCATCAGATTCATGGGTACGTCAGTAGTCCAGCGCGATGAACCTTGGAGTAATACATTATTGTTTCAAAAGCTTTCCGCGAAGAGCTCCCGAATGATGTTCGGTATGTAGATGCCACTAGACGCCTTTTTCTTTACGAATACAAGGGTCCACATTATTGGCCATGGTCTGGGAAATGCACTTTGGCGGAAGAAGCAGAAATAGCGGCGATAAGGCGTCTCGGCCTGACAGAGTACGAGGCACGCATATACCTAAATCTGATCAGGATGGGCCCCATCAAGGCAAGCGAACTCAGCTTTTTCGCCCAGGTTCCCAGAACGAAGACGTACGGTGCCGTCAAGCTACTAGTCCAAAAAAACCTCGTACGAATAATACCTGGCAAGCCTGATCTCTATGCTGCCCAATCTCCGATTGAGGGTCTTGCTCCACTTGTCACGAAGCTCGCGCGCGATGTGACGGACTCTGAGGCGATGGTGAGAGATCTTTCGATAGCCTACGAGTCGGGCAGATTCGTGAAACGGGACATTCCAAAGACTGCTGACGAGTTTTGGCAAATTGAGGGCAGACAGAATGTCATCAACAAACTGAATCAGATGTTCATGGACGCGAGGAAGGTTGGCTACTGTACGTCTGCAGCGGGATTGATCCGAGTCTACAAAACCCACTCAGAAGCTTTGGAAAAGGCAAGGAAAAGAGGCGCTGTAGTACGGATATTAGCGCCGATTTCTCAAGAGAACGCACGTGTAGCAAGTGAGATTTCAAATGTCATTGAACTAAGAAACTTGAAGAAGCCGGCAGGAGTTACCGTCGTTACAGTGGACAGTGAGCAACTCGTGGTTATCGATAGCAGGCCTGACGACGCAAGGACTGATCGCGGCTTTGACTTGGCTATTTGGACCACAAACAGGCTGCTCGTGGGAGTTTACGAAAGGTATTTCGACTGGATGTGGGACGAGTCCCGGATCATAGAAGCGGCGCGTCACCGCCAAGTCCAGAGAGCAGAAATATAATCATAATACTCCCCTCGTAGCGTACTTTGTCCGCTAATCTCCGGCGCAAGATCGTAGAGCAGGCGTCTGTACCTCAGGAAACCCTGAGTTAGCCCATTCACGAAAGGAATCCGTTGGAAACAGAATAGGGCACTCGACAATACAAATCGATCCATGGAAGTGCCAAGAGATTACTTGCGTTTCAGGTGCTACTTCGGCACGACGATATGGAAAAGTACATCACTCCATGAGTTGAATAGGGGGTTGTGCGTGTTGGCCGTAACCCACCTTCTGTTTTAGGCGACATTCATCTAATCGGGATACCCGCGCCTCAGGCGGCTTTCACGGGCGCCTATTATCCCTTTCACAGCGTGTGTAGGCATTTCACCCTTACCGCCAGCCTCCTCAACGCAAGCGCATCATAGTCCACGGCTAGCGGAGGTATTTTTCTGCGCCTTAACCCAACCTCTCGGCTGGCACCTCACAGTGCCACGCGTCCGCCATGTGGGTGGAGTTTCCTCAGGCCCATTACACACAGGGCCCGGAGTCGCTCACCAACTCGCCAACCCACTAATTCTAATTGTCCTCGCAGTACAGAAGTATTTCGGATTCCCTTGCGAGCGCGAAAACCCACTTAAATAAGATGCCCAGCCAATCGAGTTCAACCTTGAACTTCGTTGGTTACGGTCCCGATTATGGGAGACGAGGAAGTTTCTTCTCGTCCCCGACATTTGTCCTGATAATTCTCAACCTTCTGGTTTTCATCCTGATGCTGATCAGCGGAGACGCGGGAGATTGCTCCTCCTCAACTTGTCAGCTGTTGGCGCAGGAGAACGACTTGGTGTTGGGGGGTTTCTATTGGCAGTTGTTTACTTCAATGTTTGTTCACTTTGGCTTCACTCATATAATCTTCAACATGTTCGCCCTATACTATTTCGGGCGGCTCAATGAAACCACTTTCACAGCCCCGAAGTTTCTAACAATTTACTTTACGTCCGGCCTGCTAGGTAGCGTCATGACATTGGTTTTGTTGCCCGCGGCAACGCTTTCGGGAGGGGCTTCCGGCGCGATCTTCGGCCTCGTAGGCTCTTATGTGGCCGTGGCAAGGAGAGCACAGCACATGGGATTCGCTTTGGTATACGCCGTGTTACTCTTCGTTCAAAGTAGCCTGCTGCCCGGCGTGAACATCTTCGCCCATCTGTTCGGGCTGATAGGCGGCCTCGTACTCGGCTTAGTCCTCTCAGCTGGGGGTGCGTCACACGGCTACACTGTCAACTACACTTATCCAACTTGACAGGCGCGGCTTCACTTCAGCATTGGCATCCTAATCCTCTTCTCGCGCGCCACCTTGATAGCGGACTCGTATCCCGCGTCAGCATGCCTCACAACGCCCAAACCTGGGTCAGTAGTTAGAACACGTTCAGCGCGCTTCTCAATTTCCTTCGTCCCATCCAAGACCAGGCACATTCCTGCATGGATACTGTACCCGATGCCGACGCCACCTCCGTGGTGGACGGAAACCCATGTCGCGCCTGCAACGGCATTCAGCAGCGCATTTAGGATTGGCCAGTCAGCCACCGCATCCGACCCGTCTTTCATGTTCTCGGTTTCCCTTCGGGGAGACGCTACACTCCCGGTGTCCAAATGGTCCCGGCCAACCCATATTGGGCCAGAAAGTTTTCCGGAAGCGACCATGTCGTTGACGATCTTGCCAAACCTTGCTCTTTCCCCATAACCCAACCAGCAGACCCTAGCCGGCAACCCTTGGAATTTCACTTGGCTGCGAGCTTTATCGATCCATCTTACAAGTTCCTTATTGTAACCGAACTCTTTCTTGAGCATATCATCAATTGTGAAAATATCATCCTCTACACCGACTAGCGAAGCCCACCGAAATGGGCCCCTACCTCCACAGAACATGGGTCGAATGTACTCGGGTACGAATCCGGAGAAAGCAAACGCTTCCTTGAAACCGGCATCGTAGGCTTGCTGCCTTATGTTGTTGCCGTACTCGAAGGCGATGGCACCTCGCTGCATCATCGCAACCATTGCCTCCACATGCACCTTCATGCTCTGCTTAGCCCTGCTAAGGTACTCTTCACGGTTAGTTTTCCGAAGTTCATCAGCTTCCTCTTTACTCAAGCCGGCGGGGTAGTATCCGTTCAAAGGGTCATGAGCAGATGTCTGATCCGTAACAATGTCTGGAATGGTCCCACGCTTCACCAATTCCGGAAGAACATCAGCTGCGTTACCTAGTAATCCGACGCTCAGGCTCTTCTTAGATTCCTTCGCAGCCCTAACCATCTGTATGGCTTCGTCGATATCGTCAGTCCATTCCTCTAGGAAGCCAAGCTTGAGCCGCCGATCAATCGCGGCTTTGTTCACCTCAACCACCAGCGCAATGCCATCATTCATTGTAACAGCTAGGGGCTGTGCTCCCCCCATCTCTCCAAGCCCCGCGGTTAGGACAAAGCGTCCTCTGAGGGATCCGTCGAAATGCTTCTTCGCTACAGATGATAATGTCTCGTAGGTACCCTGGAGAATTCCCTGCGTCCCAATGTACGCCCAGGATCCTGCAGTCATCTGTCCGTACATTATCAGGCCCTTCTGTTCCAACTCGTAGAAGTAGTCCCAAGTGGCCCACTTTGGTACGAGCATAGCATTAGATATGAGAACGCGCGGAGCCCACTCGTGTGTTTCAAAAACTGCGACAGGTTTGCCGCTCTGAATCAACAGCGTTTCGTTCGGCTCTAGCCCCAGGAGAGTTTCAGTTATCTTCTCAAAGCATTCCCAGGAGCGCGCGGCCTTCCCAGTTCCTCCGTAGACAATGAGCTTGTCGGGGTCCTTCGCAACTTCTGGGTCGAGAACATTGTGAATCATTCTGTAGGGCCCTTCGATCTGCCAATTCTTGCAGTGTAGGCGCGTCCCCGTAACGTCTGCAACTGAAGGCTTTAGTTTCAACAAATTCCGTCACCTAAAGCTCCTTAGTATGGCGATTTTAAGTTTCATCATCAATTTCAAGCGAGGTGGCCGCCACGCACCACGGTTTTTCCATCTATTAGCACTGTATCGACTAGGTTCATGCCGAGCCGATAGCCGAGAAAACGGAAATCAGGGGCGCTTAGGATTAGCATGTTCGCTCTCTTTCCGGCTTCGATGCTTCCTATTTCGTTAGCTTTCATGATCGAGTGTGCGGCGTTAATTGTCGCCCCGGTGAGTGCTTCTGCCGGTGTCATCCTTAGTTTGTAGCATGCGAGCTGGATGACTAATTGGAAGTTCTCTAGCCAACAGCTCGGGCTGAGGTCGCTGCCCAAGGCTACCGGAATTTCCTGGGAAATTATTCGCCTCGCATCAGCATACTCGTTCACCATAAGCGTCAACGGGGCGGCCGGCAACAATGTTGCGATGACTCCGCTAGCTCTCATACGCGTCAGTCCTGCCGTCGAAACGTGGAGCAGGTGGTCCGCGGAGACAGCTCCAACTTCGGCTGCGAGTTCTGCGCCTCCGAGCGGGTAGAATTCGTCCGCGTGAATTCTTGGCACGAGGCCGTGGCGTTTTCCCGCTAAGAGGATTCTCCTCGAATCTTCTATCTCAAAAACGTCTTTCTCGCAGAAGACGTCGCAGAAGGAGGCGAGCTTGCGTTTCGCGATTTCAGGTATCCAGCTTTCGCAGATGAGGGTGGCGTATTCTCCGGTTTTCCCTTGGTACTCTGGTGGAATTGCGTGTGCGCCGAGAAAAGTGGGAACGAGGTTCGTTGGTCCCTCCCGGTCCAATTGCATAATGACTTCAAGTGATTTGATTTCATCATCTAGGGTCAGGCCGTAGCCGCTTTTTGCTTCGATCGTTGTCGTTCCATGGAGCATCAGGTTGTTGCAGCGTTCCCTGCAAATTTGAAGTAGGTCTTCTTTGGTTGCTCTGCGTGTGTCGCGAACGGTGCTGAGAATTCCTCCTCCTTCCTGCAGGATTTTCATGTATCCTGCACCCTTAATTTTCAACTCGAGCTCACGCTCACGTGATCCCGCGAAAACCAAGTGCGTGTGAGCGTCGACAAACCCTGGCATGACAACTCTGCCGGTTGCGTCGATTCTTTCAGCGGCGTTGTAATCGCCTAGGACTTCGTTCGATTTCCCAACCGCCATGATTTTACCGTTCGAGACGGCTACGGCGCCGTCTTCAACAATTCCTAGGTCTTCCATTTCAGTGCCTATGGCAGGGCGGGCTCGGTGCCCCTTGGCTGTGATGAGCTGCTTTGCGTGTTCGATGATGAGGTCGGCTTCTTTCTTCCCCAAAGAGCCACCACATTTTTCTTAGGAGCTGGAGTGTCGGCCGGTTTGTTCTATGCCTTTCGATTCAATGATTTGGAACGTATTCTCATTTCTTTAACATCGGCATGCTTATATTAACGCCGAAGGCCTACCTATAATTTGTCAACTCATCCTTTCGATGAGTCGACTTCCCGCGATTAACCCGGCGGCGGCGTCAACTCGACTTAGCAGGGCTAGAGCCCTTGGATGAAATGTTGACCTCCAATTGCGGGAACAGAGATGAAGGCCTAAACAAACTTGGGTTCCTCACGGCTCCCATGAAAGTTTGGGTCCAAGATTGGCTTGCAGTCATTCTGCTAAATTCCAGTCCGTTCAATTTCTTTAAACGGCTGTTATTCCAAAAAATCGTCCTAGCTAATCGGTCAGCTTGCCAACTCCGCTTGATCCTGGCGGACCCAACTGCTATCGGGGTGGGACTAAGCCATGCGAGTTGTGCGTCTCCTAGCCACGGTGGAGGCGCAGCGCACGGCTCAGTAACACGTGGCTAACTTGCCCTCAAGACGGGAACAACCTCGGGAAACTGAGGCTAATATCCGATAGGTGGGGAAGCCTGGAATGGCCCCTCACCCAAAGGGAACTAGTGGCATGCTTGCTAGTTTCGCTTGAGGATAGGGCCGCGTCCGATCAGGTCGCTGGTGAGGTAACGGCTCACCAGGCCTATAACCGGTACGGGCCGTGAGAGCGGTAGCCCGGAGATGGGCACTGAGATAAGGGCCCAGGCCCTACGGGGCGCAGCAGGCGCGAAAACTCCGCAATGCGCGAAAGCGTGACGGGGTCACCCCGAGTGCCGTCCGCTGAGGATGGCTTTTGCCCGGTTTAACTAGCCAGGTGAATAAGGGGAGGGCAAGTCTGGTGTCAGCCGCCGCGGTAATACCAGCTCCCCGAGTGGTTGGGACGATTATTGGGTCTGAAGCGTCCGTAGCCGGCCGG
>Ga0208037_1000060_pt1 | contig 80810 bp, 100 predicted proteins | sample June2015DPH_13_1_3_FD_184710 | JGI IMG/M metagenome (GOLD analysis project Ga0208037, IMG submission 184710) | Peatland microbial communities from SPRUCE experiment site at the Marcell Experimental Forest, Minnesota, USA - June2015DPH_13_100... | ecosystem: Environmental > Terrestrial > Soil >...
AGAGATATCGTCCGCCCTTGTTCCGGGGGCCACTGGAAGCGCCAACCCCCAGCTCCAGATCGAAACAAAGCTCTCGGGGGGTTCATACAAGGGCTTCATCCCTTGGGGCGTGGGGGACGTGACCTGTCAGGCGGCACTCATGCAGATCGTTTTGGACACCTCGAAGGGCGTGGCCTACATCAAGGATTTTACGCCGACCCTGGATGCGGAGTTAAGGACGATCCCCTTCATCAATCAAGCGATAGCCATCGGGGGAACCGCCATAACCTATGGCACGCCATTCGTGCTGATGCCCAATGTCCAGGCGACCCCCACAGGGTCGGGGTCGGTCCTCGCCGTGATATCGAATGAAACGGAAAGCGGCTGTACCGTCACACTCTACAACCCGGCAACCGGCGCTTCCGTGGCCGGAAACGCTAACATTACGATCGAAGGAGTTTAACCATGAAGATGTTCAAAGTTCAAGGTTCAAAGTTCAAAGTTCAAAGTTCAAGGTTGGGGAAAGAGAGCTCTATGCTCCATGCTCTATGCTCTATGCTTTTGTTGCTGCTTTTGCTCTCTGCTGCTCTTCCGGGAACCGCCGATGCGCGCGAGATATACTACCGGGCGGCCGCCACGGGCAACACCTCCAATTCCATGGACAACATAAGCACCACGACCCCCGGTGGTGATGGTCACCTTCTGGCGGACGGGGATGTCTGTAACATTCTTAACGGTCAGTTATACGTATACCTGATGGTTGCGGCCTCCGGTGCTACGCCCGATCCCCCTTACGTCGTAGAACCAGCCACATCACCCGGAAACATGCGGTGGATATGGCAGCTTCCGGCTGGGATTACCTACCCCGCTGCGGGGGTGGCCGTCAGCCCCGGCACAGGCGGTCCTTGGAGTGCGTCGCTCACGGTGGGCATTGCGGCGAATAACCTCGTGCAGCTGGATGCCTATAACAGGCTCCCGGCCGTAAGCGGGGCCAACCTCACCGGCCTCAACTTCCAGGCAGCGTACAGCATCCTCTCTACACTCGGCAACCTCGCTAACGGCGCGGGCTGGCTTTACAACAACGGATCGGGCGGCCTGTCATATTCGACGCCCAGCAGCGTTGCCTATGCAACCTCGGCGGGATCAGCCAGCTCTGCTTCATATGCAACCTCCACAGGCTCGGCAGGCTCGCTTAACGCCGCCTCCGCCCTCCCAAACGGGACCACGGCAACAACCCCATGCTTTGGTCAGTCCGGTGCCCCATGTTATAACGGCGTCGATTTCTCAACTAAGATTGCAACAACATACTGGGTACAGCAGTGGACAGCGGCAACTTATCAAGCTCTAGGCGGCGGCGACGGAGACTATGCGGACTACCAACCCCTGGCAAAATCCGCAAACCAGGTGCCGAACATAGTTTATGGCAAAGTCTACTGCGATACCGACCAGGGCGCGCAAATCTGCACAAGCAGGGCGCAAATAGCCGTCATGGGGATAGCTTCGGACATCCACGGACAGGTCGTGGGGCTGGACCGGAAAGAAGGGGGTGTCCCTCTCGCGGTCGCGGGATGGGTGTTGGCTTACTGTGACCGGCAATATCCCATCGGAACGGTATTAACCAATGATGCGTCCGGCAATCTGACCGTGATGACCGACGCGGAGAAGGCGGCATATCCCGAAAGGATCGTCGCAACGTATCAAAGACCGGAGCCCCTGCAATATTCGTCAGTCAGGAACAAAGAGGGGGTCCACGTCCTGGTCGATGGACGAGCCTGGGTCAGGGTGAAATGATATGAAATGTTCAAGGTTCAAGGTTCGAGGTTGCCCCTTTGGGGCGTTCAAGGTTCTATGTTCAATGTTCAAGGTTGAAATCCTCTCTTTCCCCAACCTTGAACCTTGAACCTTGAACAAGGAGGTTAACATGAGCGTAGCGCAATACATCCAAAACGACTGCACCAAAATGTCTCCGGGAGCGGAGTATATGGCGGCCCTCGACGGCAACACGCAGGTTCTGGCCCAGATCGGCCGGGCCTTCGCGCCGCATCAGAACAGCCCGGCAGCGATGAATATTCAAGTCGATGCGGGGAGCCTCATCAATACTGCAACGGGGGCAGTCGTCAGCCAGGCGGTGCAGACATCGGGGACGATCACGGCACCATCGTCGCATCCGAGGATCGATCTCGCCGTGGTCAATGCGATTACAGGAGTCCTCTCAGTCGTCACAGGCACGGAGGCATCAAGCCCCGTGGCCCCTGCATGCCCGGTGGGTTCGATCCCCCTGGCGCAAATCGCCCTTGCCGTGGGGCAGACAAGCATCGTTAATACCAACCTGACGGACGTCCGGACCTTCCTCGCCGTCCCTCCGCCTTTCGCGCGGACCCGCCAGGTCTTCGGGAGCGGCAACGGCACATACACGGCGCCTGCCGGGGTCAAATACATCGTCGTCAGGATGATAGGCGGTGGGGGCGGCGGCGCAGGAAGCGGATCGGCGGGAGCCGGAAACGGAGGAACAGGTGGAAATACTACCTTTGGCACAACCCTTTTAGCCGCTAATGGGGGGAGCGGGGCGAATTCGGGCGGACCCGGCCATGGGGGAGCGGGCGGCTCGGCTTCCCTGGGAAGTGGGCCAACAGGAATAGCATTGACTGGCGGGTATGGTTGCCCTGCGGTAATAACTATTAATTCCACCTCTGTTTCTGGCGGAAACGGTGCATCCACTCCTTTCGGGGGTTCGGGAGGGGGCGGGGGCTTTACGGCGAATGGGATTGCTGGAGTGTCCAATACAGGTGCTGGAGGAGGAGGAGGGGGAACGGGGAATGACAGCGCTGTGATTTCCGGCGGTGGTGGGGGTGCAGGTGGCTTCATTGACGCCCTAATTACAGCACCAGCCGCCAGCTATTCTTATGCGGTCGGAGCAGCCGGGTCTGCGGGTTCAGCGGGCACAGCAGGAAATGCGGGCGGCGCAGGCGGATCGGGCATCATCATAGTGGATGAGTTCTACAACTGAAAGGGGATTTTCGGATATGAACGTAGAACCAGCGGGACCCATAATCGGGGAAATCGATGGGGGCGGAAACCCAGGCGATCCGGCCTTCCGCTTTCCGGACCGTCGCCTCTATCATTCCGAGATTGCGGCATACGCCACCGCCCTGCTGGTGCTCAAGGCTTTCATTGTAGGCATCGTCGGTGACGCCATTGGGGTGGTCGGCAAATTGAAGCGCGAAAAGGCCGCCCTTCTTGAGGGAGCGAAGCACATGGCGAATCTGCCTTTCAAGGTCGGCATTGCTCATGTGCTGTGTGACAAGGTGGGAAATTGCAAGGTCAAAGCGGCCCGCAGGAAGGTCGGCAGGGTCGAGCCACCCCCGTTTGATCGATCCTTTTACCCTTTCCAAGGCTGCGCGTGTGATGTCCAGGGCGTAGACTCTGCATCCTATCTTTCTCAACTGCCGAACGTCCTCGCCGCCTCCAACGCCGATCTCCAAAATGCGTTTCCACCGGTGCACCCGATCTACAATATTCATGGCCTCCCAGAGAGAAGGGCCGCCGTAGTTGGAAACAAAGAAAGAGCCCGGCGTGTTGTGGCAGATCTCCCACCACTGTTCAATTGTCTGCACCAATCCATTCTACCATCGCATGGGGCGATGTCAAGATTGAGGCGATACGATGAGAAGGAAATAAGGACGCGCGGCCAGGCGGTGTGGATGCCGCTTTCGGGAACTACCCTAATGCCGCTCTTACAGAATGGAACGCCCGAGTAACAAAAAGTCAAGGAGATAAAACTTTTTAGCGCGGCAACTGGATGAAGCCTGCGCCGCCCTTCCATCGGGGCTCCTCTTTTGCGGGCTCCGGCTCGGTCTGCTCGGCCATTGGGGCGATCCGGCCGCCGATCCTCCGGAGCTCCTCGAGCATCGCCCTTTGAGTTTCGATCAGGACATTGACCTTCCAGTACCAGAGCATCACCGATCGCAGGACGAGGAAAATAAGCAGGGCTATCAAAAAGGTCAGGACCAGGTCACTAAGCATCGCCTTCACCCCCTTTAACTCAACGACCCGCGTAGCGGGTGCCCCGAAACTTAAAACTCAACACTGTCTTTCTTCGTTATGTACTCCAATGCGCGATGAAATGCAACAATATTCTGCGGCAATGCCGGAGGGGCAGAGAGCAGGGAGCAGGGAGCAGAGAACAGCAGAGAGCATGGAGCCCGCGCCTGCGGCGCTCCGGAGGATAGAGATGTTCAAGGTTCAAGGTTCGAAGTTCGAAGTTTTAAAAAGGCGGGGTTTTAACCTTGAACTTTGAACCCTGAACCTTGAACATCTCTGAACCCTGAACCTTGAACATCCCTCATCCCTGAACCCTGAATCTTGAACTTTGAACATCCCTATAGTAAAATGAACCTTGAACTTTGAACATTGAACCTTGAACATTCTTCCGAACGGGGAGCAAGAGCATGTCCGTCCACGTGGAGTGTCCCGGCTGCCGGCAAAAGAACAGCCTCAGGAATAAGCGGTGCACCTGCGGCAGGGACCTGGACAGGGCGAAGAGGGCAGGGCGCATCAGGTATTGGATCCATTACCGGATACCGGTCGAACGCCCGGACGGCGCGATAGAGATGCGTCAGCGATGTGAGCTGGCGGCTCGTTCCCTGCCGGAGGCCCGCGACGTCGAGGCCGAGCGCCGGCTCCAGAAACGGGAAAATGGGGTCTTCAAGGTCCTCCCCTTCCTCCCCTCCCGTCGCAAGACCTTCCCGGAAGCTCCGGCGGCAATAGCCAATGTGCCCAATTTAGAACGCTTCGTGGCCATGGAACTACTATCGTGTGTCTACTTTTTGTGCCTCAAGGGTACTGTCGTTTACATAGGCCAGAGCGTAGAACTTCCACAACGTATCGCTACGCATAAGAAACAGAAAATTTTTGACAGCGTTTATTTCGTTGCTGTACCCAAAGCCATGCTGGACAAAGTAGAGCGACATTACATTCAAACCCTGAAACCAAGACTCAACAGTATTCGCGGGGCACTATCCTCTCCAGTCGGATAAATGCCCGCTCCGGCCTCATTGCGGGCATTTATCGCCGTTGTCCATTGATATTCATAGGCATCTATCATTATTGTCTACGCCGCATAAAGGCTAACTACGCAGCATCATATACTATTTACCGCTTACGGCCCCCTTGTTCCTAATCCTGGTGCCAGGTGTTCGAGTCACCTCGGGGGCACCATTTTTAAGGCTTTTTGGAAGGGTCGTCTTTTTCGCGTTGTCCACCGTTGTCCACGGCTTCTCGCTCGTAGGCCTCCGCGAGGCGTTTCGACGCCTGCCGCTTCTTCTTCATCGTGACCTGCGCGTACCACTGGGTCTGCTCGATGTCGAGATGCCCGAGGAGTTCCTGAACGGTCCTGATGTCCGTATCCTCCTCGAGGTGATGCGTGGCGTTTGAATGACGCAGGAGATGCGGGTAGACGCGCTTGGTAATACCCGCTTTTTTTGCGAGGGTCGTAAGCGACTTGTTCATGCGTTTGACCGGCTTCCCCGTCTGCCTGTTGAGAAAAATGAATCCCTCCATCCTGGCGGGGGCGATGGCGTGAAGCCACTCCAGCACGATCGCGGGCACCGGCTCGATGCGCTGACGGTTTCCCTTCCCCGTCACCCTGATCACCCCGGCTTCCCGGTCCAAGTCATCCCATTCCGCCTGATTGACCTCCTGGCGCCTAAGGCCCACGAAGTACAGCAGGCCGAAGTACGCTTTCTGGCGGGGTCCAGCCTTCGACAAAAGCTTGACGACCTCGCCAATTGAGAGGACAAGGGGGACCGGCCTGCTTGCGGACAGCCGCTCGATGGCAAGGGGCTTCAGATCGGGATAGAGGCTGTTCTTACACCACCGCCGGAAGCCGGAGAACCAGGAAAGCTCTTTGTTAATGGTGCGGTTCTTGACGCCCTCTGCCTTTCTTGCGGCCTTGTAGAGATCTATGTAGGCAGTGCTGATCGTGACGACCTCTATGTTCCCCAGGTGTTGCCCGAAGTGCTTCCCGACCGTTTCTATGTCGGCTGCGGTGCTGGGCAGGCGGTTCACCCGCGCGTAGGCGACGTACTGCGGCCAGAGGTCGTTGATCGTGGATCCACAGGGCTCCGAAGCGACAAGGCCCTTTTCCTCCTTTTGCCCCCTGATCGTCCTTTCCCAGGCCCTCGCCTGCTCTTCGGTGTCGACGCCCGGTGGGAGACGGAGCCGGATTCTTTTCCCGCGCCGGCCATCGGGGTAGTAGTCGACGTAGTAGGAGCCTTTGCGAAGGATAATGGCCATGTCAGGGGCTGATATACTCGCGGGGCACGTAACCGGCCCGACCCTGCATCCCGCCCTCAAGGATTCTGATTTTTCTCACACCCAGTGCCCCATAATCGATCACTAACACCCTTGTGCCGTTATTAACGGTGAATATCAGGCCAGCCTGCATCAGATGGAATTGACCATAGTTGTCATTGGCCCCTCTGGCTTTTTGCCATTTGTCGAAAGCGTCCTCGGTTGCGGCTACCGCGACAAGGCTCCCTCCCTGGACCATAAGCCGACCCTGCTGCCCAATGGGCACGCTCGGTTGATCGTCAATACAGCCACATGTGAGCCATGACAAGCAAATCAATATCGCCGCTAAGGCGAGGGCTTTCCTGGGTAATAATTTACGCTTCATGCCTCACCCCCTAAACCTGAGATAGATTACGTTTCCCTCACGTCGCCGGGAGGGACGGCTGGGTTTAGGCGTTTCTTCAGCGCCTCGATGTTCTGTTCTAATCGTCTGATTTTTTCGTCCCTCTCCAGGGATTTTTTGAAGGCGCGGATGTTCTGTTTGAGGGCCTCTTTTGTCCCCGAATCCCGGGACATCATGATCTCTATGACCGTGTCGACCAGTTCCTGAACCTCTTTCGACTGGTCGGTGCCGAGATAGACGACGCCGCTCTCGCCCAATATTTCTCGCAGTTCGCCGGTTCCGTGCCTTTCCTTTCGCTTGGCTGGCAGCAACGGAGACGGGCCCTTCCCCCGCACTATCCATTCAGTAGTGGCGTCACAGAGCGCCGCCATGGCTATGAGGGCGGACTTTATGGGCATCGCGCCCCCCTCGTACCTCGATAGGGACGCCTGGGTCACCCCGATGAGTCGGGCAAATTCCTCCTGGCGCATCCTTCCGCGTAACCTCCTGATTCTTTTACCCATTTCCGGGTTCTCGGAAAAATCTTTATCCCCGGTGTATTTTTTTCTTGACATGATTTATCCACTGTGTATAAAATTCATTCATGATAGTGAAGCGTAAAAGAGGCAGACAACCGAAACCGAGAATGACGCCGGCACAGGTTCGCAAAATAAAAGCGGAGATGGCCCTGTACGACGTCACGCAGGAAGCAGTCTCCGCAGCCGTGGGTGTCGATCCGAGCGCGGTGAGCCACACCGTAGCGAGCAGGACTAGTTCAAAGCCTATAAGAGAGATGATTGCCCGTATGGTGTTGGCCGCGCAATTTAAGGTGCCTGTCGAGTCCCTCCTGCAGGAAATGGTCGATGTCAAGATGAAAGAATTATTCGGGGAAGGATAGCGCCTCATGATCTTGATGACACTTATACCACGCGCGGAAATCCGCTGCAATTACAAAGTGTATGGGGGCATTGTAATGGCCGATCGGAAGGTGAGCCTCATGAGACTACCTGCCCTCCTTTCAAGGGACACAGCCCTGTGAAGCTGGACAAGGACGATATCCAGGCCATCGCCGAGGCTGTAGTCGAACGCCTCATGCATGCCCCCACGGGCAAACCGAGCGGCAAGAACCTGAAGCCCTACGACAAATACGAGTTCTCGCAAGTAATGGCGAAGGCGCGCCGGACAGGGAACTACAAACCGCTCACCGAATACATCGCGGCCCACTTCCCGCCCGAGGAGAAAGCGGCATGAAAGGGGAATTGAAAAAACAAGTGTATGGGGGCGTTGTAATGGCCGATCGCGGCGCGATCCCAGCCATGAGCGAGGAGCTCCCGATCGCCGTCGAGCACGAAGGCAAACAGTACCGGTGCCTGTGCCTCCCGGAGGCGTCTTACGGCGGACGATGGGAATATCTCTACCAGGGACGATGGCATTCCGTCAGGAACTATTCGCTGAAGATGCTTCTCAACGGACTTTTGCAAAATCGGGTTGCCAAAAACGGCAGAGGATAGGAAAGGGAAGGATTGGAATGGGACGGGAAACCAAGCTAAATCAACCGGTACCGCGGGCATCCGTGGCCGGTATTTTCTTTTTTCGGAGGGCTGCATGAACTCATTTGAGGCGATGAGGCGATGCATCTCGGGAAGGACGCGGCGCCTTGCGAGACGGCTGCGGCTTTCCCCTTCGCTCGTCGGAAAGTGGCAGGAGCCGACGGGGGGAACGTTCTCGGGCTGCCTCAACCCGCTCGACCGGGTGAAGGAGTGCATCGATGAAGCCATAGCGAGCGGGGTACCCGAGGAAGAAGCCCTGGCGCCCGTTGATTACCTCTGCGAGACGTACAGGCGCGTGGCCGTGCCCGTGATCGGGAAAAACAGCATGGAGCATGGAGCATGGAGCAAAGGCAGCAAAGAGCAGAGAGGAGAGAGCGCCGAGAGCGAGGACCTTACCAGGGAGCTGGCCAGGACGATAAGCGAGTTTGGCAAGCTGACCACCGAGGCCTCAGAGGCGATAGGCGGCGGCAGGGTCCGGAAACTCCATGTCCTCAAGATCGGCAGGCACGCATGGCGGGCGGCGAGACAGGCCCTCCTCTTCCTGTTCAAAGTCGAGAAGGCGGCAGCATCCTCCAGAGAGGCGGCATGAAGAGCGCCGAGTCATTGAAGACGATGCCCCCCTCGCCCATGGGCGCCGTCGAGAAGATCCTGCTCACGGTCGAAGAGGCGGCTTTCGCCCTCGGAATAAGCGCAAGCACGATACGGTGCGGCATATCGAGACGGGCCAGGAGCCCGTTCCCTATAAAGCCCGTCAGGATAAACGGCTCGGTCAGGTTCGACAAACGGGACATACTGGCTTTCATAGACTCCATCAAGGAGGCGTAGAATGGCTCGAAAAAAAGATGAGCTTCGCATAGGCGGACCGAAGGAGGAAAAGCACCTGGCCGCGATAGCGTTTGCGGTCTTTACCATCCTGTCGGCCGGGATAATAGCGTGGTCCTGGCTGAGCGGTATCGAGTGGTCGGAGGGCTATGCGGCGGGTTACGAACAGGCTTGCGATGACGCCAGGCTGTCCGTCGCCATGCAACTTGACGGGATGAAACCGTTCGAGATGGGGAAGACCCGAGTCGCGCTCGTCCCCCTCGGCGACCGCACTTTTTTCGTCCACGTCAAGGACCCGGCAAAATTTGCACCGGCTGCTGCCACAATTGACACAGGCGAAGGTGTCCCAGGGCAATAACGCCCGAGATCGGGGGGCTAAGGGGTCCCGGCCCGTCAGTCGCCGACTGCCCCGAACGGCTTGCCTCGGCCTGCCCCCCGGTCTTTCTTAAGCAGCAGAGAGCATAAACATGTTCAAGGTTCAGGGTTCAAGGTTGAACATCGAACAGCCCTTTGCTCCAGAGCGAGCGCAGCGAGCGTGCTTCCTTTGCTCCATGCTCTCTGCTCTATGCTGCTTTTTAGGAGGCACATAATGGGAGGCGATCATGGACTCACGGATGACAGCACCACTCACCAGCGAGATAGCGCAAGGCTCCGGCTGCATCAAGGAAGATGCGCCCAGGCTGGGCGTCATTGTCGGGCTCGCGGGGACCAGGCAGGTCTTCGTAAACGGGGTCGAGCTTTCCCCCCGGGACAGCGCCCGCGTCATTCCATTTCTTGAGGGCGGTTTCTATTGGGGTTCCAAGGGGCGCGGTTCTTCTCAACTGGCCCTGGCAATCCTGCTCAGGTTCGTGGACGAGGGTACTGCCGTCAGCCTCTACAGCGATTTCGAGCGCGAGGTGATCGTGGCCCAGGCTGTCCCCGACCGGCCCCTTTCGCTCGTTGTCAAGCGCATACGGGCCTGGCTCGGCGGCAAGGGGGTAAAGGTATGACCCTCATCGAGCAAAGAAACGGCGACGGCAGTCTCGCCGGCAGGTGCGATGCCCGGTGCTACGAGGCCAAGAACCCCGATTGCGACTGTATCTGCGGCGGCAAGAACCACGGGGCCGGCCTCAAGCAGGCCATGGACAATACCAGCGCAATGACTGCGGCCCTTCTCGAGAAGACCGGCGTCAGCGTACCGTCCCATAACGGTGACCTCTTTGCCCTCGGTGTTCTCACGGCGGTGCGGACATGACAACACAGGAGATAAAGGTATGAAAATGGCTAAGAAGTCCCCGGCCCCGGCCGGTGATACAATTACTATCCCGGCGCTCAATATCGAGGTGATGATGATAAGGATCGTGGGCGATTCTCCTCTTATTTGCCACGCATGGAGTCCCAAGGCAAAAAAGGAGATGCTCGACAAGCAGATGAAAAAAGCCAAGGCCCCGAAGGAGGCCAAAGACCCGCAGAAGGACTTCGAAGAGTCTCTTTATCGGCGACCTGATGGTGGATATGTCTTTCCGGCGATTGCTTTCAAGGCCGCCGCGGTCGATGCATGCAGCCACGTGGCCGACGTTACGAAGGTCCTGGCAAGGGGCGCCTTTCACGTCGTGGGCGAGTGGGTAGAGATCGAGGGCGAGCCGAGGATGCGGGAGGATATGGTAAGGATAGGGCTCGGCACGGCTGACCTTCGGTATCGTGGCGAGTTTCCCACCTGGTGCGCCAAGGTGACAGTAAGGTACAACAGAAACGTCCTGTCCGCCGAGCAGATCGTCAGCCTTTTCAACACGGCTGGTTTCGCGATAGGCATCGGCGAATGGCGCCCGCAGAAAAACGGGGGCTTCGGAATGTTTCACGTGGAGATGAAATAGGATTCGACCAGCGCTTGGTTAGGCGGGGCAAGTCACGGCAAGGCTGGGCCCGGTAGGGCCGGGCAGGCAAGGCGAGGCTGGGCTTGCGAGGCAGGCTGGGTATGGCGAGGTATGGCAGGGCATGGTCGGGCTCGGCAAGGCAGGCCAGGCACGGCAAGGCGCGGCCAGTCAGGGCATGTTGTGGCAGGGCGAGGTTTTTTAAATTCATGACGGGGGGCGCTCATGAAGCAGGACTGTACCAAGAGTAAAGCGGGCACGAATTATTTGAGACAGGCTGAAGAGAAGACGTTTTTTGCTTTCCTCAAGAACCGGAAGGACCGGCAGGCCGAGAGAGACTTCGTGCTCCTGGAACTGTGCCGGCTCACGGCCCTCCGGAGGGGGGAAGCGCTTGCCCTTAACGTCGGCCACGTCGCCGGAAAGGAAAAGATCGTGGTCGACGCGGTGGTCGCCGAAAAGGGCGCTATCGGCGAGGTCCTGATCTGTAAGCAGTTGCAGGAGATAATTTCCCGGTTCATGAGGCTCAAGCGCGCCTGGCGCGAGTCTCTGGAAGACGATGCGCCCCTCTTCGTGAGCAGGAAGGGCCGGCGTCTTTCCCTGCGGGCGTTCAACGATATCATGGACAAATGGTGTGCACTCGCGGGCATCCCCCGCTACACGCCCCACGCGCTGAGGCACACGAAGGCAAGGCGGGTCTTGGACGACGTGAAGCACCTGAGCCCCGAGGAGCAAAGGAAGGCCCTGCTCTTCGTGAAGAAGCAGCTCCGGCACAAGTCGCTCAGCGCGACCATGGTCTACACGCAGCCGACGAAGGAAGAAATGGCGAAGGTAGCGGAGATATAGGGATGCGGCGAGAGACCTGGACCGAAGAGAAGCTGGCGCTCCTGGCGACCTACGTCGATAACGGTTTCTCCCAGGAGCACATGAAGTTCATGCTCGGGATAAACGACGCCGAGCTCGAGGACGGCCTGAGTCGCCTCGCCGGCAAAAGCAGCAAGCATGGAGCATAGGGATGTTCAAGGTTCAAAGTTCGAAGTTCAAAGTTGGGGAAAAAGAGGATTTATATACTTAACGACCGAGAGGAATAATGGCTGATTGGCAGACAGTTCGCTATGACCCGACATACGAAGAGAAACTGGATGAGGAAATCATTCCGCTTTGCGACGCCCTAAACGCTGCTGGTTTCGTTACGACCTCATCCTGTACAATGCACGGACAGGGCTGGCCGTATGTATTTTTCGAGCACAGCACCGATGAGCGAATCGAGCGGCTGGCAAGATTCGTCAAAAAGGGCGAAATTGGTGATTATCGACCGTATTTCACGATGTGGCAGAAAGAGATTTTGGAGGATGGATATGCCTGGTGCCTCGAAATCCACCTAAACAACGTTTACTGCGACACGGCGCAAGCAGTCGTATCGAGGGAGCGCAGCCACGCATTGGCCAGCGTAACGGAAGCAGTAGTTGATTGGGGAGCGAGGGAGTTAAGTATATGAATCCCGAAAAAAAAGGTTTTAACCTTGAACGTTGAACATCGAACATTGAACAGCTTATGGCGGGGGGAACCATGGATGCAGCATCGCAAAAGAGCGCGAACGGCAAGGGCGAAGGCGGGGTATCGATCGATGACTTCCTTGTCCTCAAATACAAAGAGCTCTTCCAATGGTTCTGGGACGAACGGGAGAAGACCGGCATGTGGTTCTCCGAGATCAGGGAGCGGCTCCCCAAGTACTACGAGACGATCGTGGTCGAACTGAAGAAGATGGCCGACGCCTGCGAGCAAGGGACCTTCCAGGGCATCGAGGAGGCGCAGGAACGCGCAAAGAAACTATTCAGCCGGGCGGTAGACAGGCTCAAGCAGATAGCAGCAGAGAGCACAGAGCAGAGAGCATAGAGATGTTCAAAGTTCAGGGTTCAAGGTTTTAAAAAAGACGGAGGTTTAACATTGAACATTGAACATAGAACCTTGAACAAACGCAAGGAGGAGGGAACGATGCGCGCTGAGATCAAATGCAACGTAACAAAGGAAGATGCCCGGGCTATCGCCCACGCCCTGGTAAAGGCGAAGAAGGGTGCGAAGGAGACCAAAAAACCGTGAGCGCAGCCAAGCATTTCAACAGGGGAAACGTCTGGGGCCGCGTGCTCGAGGCGACCCTTAAAAAGAAGGGTGACAGCCCGTCTTACCTACAGCTCAAGATCGACTGCTCTTCCGAAAAGTACGGGAAGGTGAAGACCTACGGACGCATATGGGGCGCCGAGCGCATCAAGGCGTTTCAGGCCCTCTATAAGGACCACAAGGGCGACATCTTCCGGTTCACCGGCTTCCTCTCGCAGTACAGGAAGGAGTCGGACCTCAAATACTACAACAACTTCAATTTCTACGAGTGGACGCTGGCGGAAGGCAAGGAGCCGAGGGCCGCCTTCATCCTGGTCTGCGACGTGACGCAGAAAGGGACGTTCAGGGGCGAGGGCAGGCTGGTAGTGGACCTGATCCGGAGCGGCGCGGACGCCGACACGCCCGTCGAGGAGAACTTCGAGCTCTGGACCGTCACCGGCGCGGAGATCTCCGACATGGTCCAGGGCGAGACTTACGAGCTGAAAGGCATGATCAGGCCCAGGGAGGCGGAGGACGAATACGGCGGGTCGGGCGGCGAGATCAAGGCGTATGTCATGGCGATCGCGAAGAGGACGAAAGATGGCGAGTGACAGAAGCAGCATGGAGCAAAGGGCTGTTCAAGGTTCAGGGTTCAAAGTTCAAGGTTCAAGGCTCGGAAAAGAGAGGGTTTTAACATTGAACATTGAACATCGAACTTTGAACGGCTCTGGATGTTCAAGGTTCAGGGTTCAAGGTTCAACGTTGAAAAAAGAGGGGGGTTTTTAACCTTGAACATTGAACATCGAACATCGAACATTGAACAGTTTACGATCGACGAGCTTCTCGATCGGGACGAGGCCCTGCTCAGGCAGTGCCGGTCCTGCCGCTATCTCATATCCATCCAGGAGATTTCATACCTCCAGGTCCGCGTTGACGATGACGTGGAGTGCAGCAAGGTCGAGCAGGGCGACCGCGCTTTCATCATTTACAAGGGCGATGGCCGCTGCACCCGCCATGCACCAAGGCTGGTACTCATTCGGGGGGGGGCAGTGTGAGCCTCGAGCTGAGGGATTACCTATTCCTTGAGACCAGTTTCGGCGCCCTCCATAACGGGCATGTCCTCGACGTGCTTCCGCTTTTTCCTTCCGAGTCTGTTCACTGCATCGTGACAAGCCCTCCCTATTGGGGCCTCCGCGACTACGGCCTCCCGCCTCAGGTATGGGGCGGAGATCCAGGGTGCGAGCATGAGTGGGGCCACATAGAACGCGGCAGGCGGAAGGATATTCTTCCCGCAGATATAACGACCCTGTCGTCAAGGACAGGGACCGATCAGAGACAGAATGGCGCTGCGAATAACGGCGGGATGTTTTGTCGTCTGTGCGGCGCTCTCAAATGTTCCTATGGTCTGGAGCCAACGCCGGAGCTCTACGTCGAGCATACAGTCCAGATTTTTCGTGAGGCCCGGCGGGTGCTGAGGAAGGACGGGACGCTTTGGCTGAATATGGGAGATTGCTACGCCGGGAAGAGAAACGACAGGGATAACCTTGAGGGCTGGAGCAGGGAAAATGCGCGTGGCGGTGGCCACCGAGTCACACAATCACGCCGACGTGACGATGCCCCGATACCCCGGTCCGATTACAAGGTGGCCGGCCTCAAGCCTAAAGACCTCGTCATGATGCCTGCTCGAGTAGCCATGGGCCTACAATCGGATGGTTGGTTCTTACGATCTCAAATCCCATGGCTCAAGCGCACGGCTATGCCGGAGAGCTGCAAGGACCGGCCCACAACGGCGGTCGAGTACATCTTCATGTTCTCCCGATCGGGCAGTTGCCAGTTCTACGTTCACAGGGAGAAGGGCCTGGCAAACAGGATTTACGCCCGTCCGGATCCCGATTACAGGTGGAAGAACTCTCACGGAGCCGAGACGGATGCGGAGCCGGACGGATGGCGCGGAAGCGGCCTGTGGCGCCGGATAAACCTCTGGAGAGAATATGACTACTACTATGATTACGAGGCGGTAAAGCTGCTATCGTCGCCCGGTTCAAAGGCCAGGGCCGCCCGCGCCCGGCGCAACTCCGACTGGTTTTTCGAGAGCTGGCAGGGCCTGTTACTTGACGAGGACGGGCAACCTTTAGCCTGCACCGTGAACCCAAAAGGACTCGAGGATGCCCATTATGCCTCTTTCCCTCCTAAAATGGTTGAGCCCCTAATCCTCGCCGGCTGCCCGGAGGGCGGCACGGTCCTTGATCCCTTCATCGGGTCCGTGACCACCGGTCTTGTAGCGGAAAGACTCGGGAGGAAATGGATAGGGATAGAGCTGAGCCTCCCCTACTGCTCGGATATCGCGGCCAAACGGCTCGCCCAGGGGAGGCTGGTTCTATGAGCACAGGGGGCAGGAGGGCGACGGAATGAGTATTGCTGCCCGGAATTATAGCCGCGTCGAGGTCATGGCTATGCTTGGGCGGGTTTATGGCTTTGAGATCATCGAGGCGGCCCAGGATAAGAAGCTGAAAAGCGTCGGGCGCGGAGGGCCTGTTGCTCTATGCAAGGGCCGGCATAAATCGGCCCGAACAGGCTTATTGGAGCAAATAATGCACAAAGAGGGGGGAACAGTGAAGAACACATTGGAAGACCTGAACGATCATCTTTTCGCGCAACTTGAAAGATTGTCCGGCGAGGATCTGAAGGGCGACGCCCTGAAGGAAGAAATCGCCCGCGCGGGCGCGGTGAGCAGCATCGCCCGCGACATCGTTGCGGGGGCGTCGCTGGCCGTCAAGGCGGAGAAGATAAAGATGGACGGCGATATAAAAGACATGCCCAAGATGATCAGGGCCGCGAGCAATGACGGTTAGGCACATGCCAGAAGAGCCGGCGGCGCCGAGGATGCGATGGACGGCGGAGTGGCTTGCCTTCATCGGGGAGGCCTATAAGACGATGACAGCCGAGGGCGTGGCCGAGGCCTTCCGGTGCCGCTTCGGGCTCAAGGCGACGGCGGGGCAGATAAAGAGCGCCTTCCGCAACCATGGCATAAAATGCGGCCGGAAACACGCCGACCGCATCAAGCGGCCCCGGCATTGTGACTATACACCCGCGCAGCGCGACTTCATCGTGGAGGGCTACAAGACCATGACGCTCCGCAAGCTGACGGCCGCATTCAACGCGGCTTTCGGCACAAAAAAGCCCGAAAGCGCGCTCAATGCCTTTTGCGGTAATCATCATGTCTTTTCCGGCCGGACGGGCCGCTTTCCGAAAGGCCACGTACCGGCGAATAAGGATCATAAAGGCGTCCATTATTCACCCGCAACGGAGTTCAAGAAGGGCCACGTGGATCCCAATCACGTGCGCCCCCTCGGTGCGGAGCGTTATGACAAAGGGGTCCTCATGGTCAAGATCGCAGAGAAGAACCTCTATACGGACTGTCCTACGCGTTTCAAGAGAAAAGCAATCGTCGTCTGGGAGCGGGAGAACGGCCCCGTCCCCAAAGGGATGATCGTTCGGCAGATCGACGGCAAGCCGGAAAACTGCGAGCCGGAAAACCTTGTCCTTATCTCCAAGGCGCTCAACGCCCGCCTGAATCAGCGCTATTTCAAGGAAGAGCCGGCCGAGATCAAGCCTACCGTCTTTATCCTGGCGAAGCTCATAACAAAAATGGGCGAGCGGAGGAGGAAGGTATCCCATGGATAAAAGCATCGACAAAACACAGGCGAAGCTCACCATCTCCAAAGAGCAGTACTGGGATAAGCCGTGGTCGCTTGTGCAGGGTTGTTCCCCTGTTTCCCCCGGCTGCCTTCACTGCTGGAGCGCGGCTGAGGCGAATATCAGGCAGCATCAGAAGAATCCGATAATCCGCGATCAGTACGCCGGGCTAACCCATAAGGTCAATGGAATACCGACATTCAACGGAACGGTGCGGCCGAGATGGGACCGCCTGGAGATCCCGCTGAAAACGAAGAAGCCGACCGTCTTTGCAGTGTGGACGGACCTCTTCCACGAGGGCATGCCCAACAGTTTCATCGCAAGTGCCCTCGCCGTGATGTGCGATGCACGATGCGAGAAGCACACCTTTCTTATATTGACCAAGCGGCCCGGTCGGTGGCCTCAATTCATGGAATGGTACGGAGAGGCGGCCCGGGGCGCTCCTTCTTTTCTGGGGCGCTTGCCGGACAACGTATGGATCATCCCTACGGCTGAGAATCAAGAGCAGGCAGACAAGCGTATCCCGATTGCCTTGCAGATACCGGCCGCGCACCACGGCGTGAGCATAGAGCCGACGCTGGGAGCGGTGGACTTTAACGCAATACCGAGCTTTGACATTCCAGGAGACAGCGAAGCGGGAAGGTGTTGGCATTATGATGCACCTTGGGATGAATATATCGACCTCGTCATCCTCGGATTCGAAACAGGCTCTCATGCCCGACCCGGCCATCCGGATTGGGTGCGGAAGGTCCGCGACGACTGCGCGGCTGCCGGCGTGCCGTTTTTCTTCAAGGGCTGGGGAGAGTGGATACCCTCTATGGAATACGCCAATATGCACCATCTCGGGCAACACGGCAGGATAAACGCACCTTGGAAATACATCCGACCGGACGGCCGCGTAACTGACGATTTTATGGACATTGACAGTGGAACGCTTTACGGGATAGTCCACATCGGCCGCAAGAAGGCCGGTCGTCTCCTCGACGGGATCGAGCACAACGACCTGCCCTGGAGGAAGACATGAAAGCCCTATCGCTCTGGCAGCCGTGGGCTCTACTTACTGTATTAGGAGCGAAAAAAATAGAAACGCGGTCCTGGGGCACCCGCTATCGGGGGCCGCTCCTCATTCATGCGGCCAAGACATTCCGAAAAGCAGACCGGCTTCTCTGCCTTCGCGAACCTTTTGCAAAGGCACTCGTCGACCCGACGAGACAAACCTTCGCTCGCGGGGCCATCATCGGCCGCTGTGACCTCGTCGATGTCCGCTTTATGGGTCTCGGCTTCGAGTTTCCTCCGGAGCCGGAGCGCAGCTTCGGGCTTTATGAGCTTGGCCGCTATGCCTGGATGTTCAAAAACGTTGTCCGGTTCAAGCAGCCCATACCATACCGGGGCGGCCAGAGGATCTTCAACGTCCCGGATGAGCTGATCAGGGAGGCAGTGTGAAAACAGCCGTTATGGGAATGTTCAAGGTTCAGGGTTCAACGTTGAACATCGAACGTCGAACCTTGAACAGCTCTTTGCCCTCTTCCCCCACCCGGGAGGCAGTGTAATGTCATATGCTCAGGAGTACACCGCTTTTAGCGGCCATTTCGATCAGAAACCGCCGCGCCTGAGGACAAAGGCGCGCATCAGGTTCATTGGCTTCGTCCGGCCGGACGGATACTGGCCGTACCCTTACACTATTGAGCAGGCTTTTCACGTCTTTCACTGGATGGTAGTCACGGGGGAGAAATATAGAAAATACGGCTGGCCGGGCGTTTACGATCTCCTCAGCAAGCAGCCCACATGCCTCGGCATCAGCGAAGTTTACCCTATCACGAGCATAGATGATCTCCGCAGCCGGTTTCACTACGCCCTGCTGTCCCGTTCGCGGAACTGCTTCGTGCATAACTGGCGGGCCGACAATGGCATATCGGTCACCGCCGAAAAGATATTGACCTTCCCGCACTACGAGCCTTTTCACCCGACAAGTGCCCACGAGTCGGAGAAGGCCGTCCACGAGGCCCTGTCTTCGCTCCTGGCCGGATCAAGAGGGAAGGTCCTGGGCGTATCGCTCAACCCTTGTCACCCCAAGGCTACCTGGGTGGGAGGGGTAACCGTGCATATCGACAGGAATGGGTTCTCGTTCATTATGGACTATGGATATGTGGAAGACCTCGGGTGGTGCCATACACTGGCCGCCACGGAAGCCAAAGAGCCGTTCACGGACGTTCTACATCGAGCGGAGGTGACACTTGCAGCTCTCATTGAAGGAAAGAAATGATCTCTTCCGCCGTTTTTTCAGCCTGCCGCAAATATCGCTACGTGCTTCATCGGATCTGGAATGAGAAGAAGCCCTTTGTCATGTTTGTAGGACTAAACCCGAGCACGGCCAATGAAAAAACGAATGACCCTACTGTCGCGCGTTGTGTCCGGTTTGCTGATTCATGGGACTACGGGGGTATGGTGATGACCAACACCTTTGCATATGTCTCTACAGACCCCAATGCTCTCTTGGCTATACCGGACACGATAGGCTTGGAAAACAACAGCTATCTGGCGAAGACGGCGAAAGAGGCCGCAAAGAAATTTCTGACGGACGAAAATAGCAAATGCCAAACTGCCATTGTCATGGAATCCGTTCTGGCCTTTGAACGTCCCGAGCCTCAGATAGTCGAGCATAACCTTTCGGGCCGGAGAAGGCGCAGGGTCGTGCCCGCCGCCGAGAAGAAGCCCGCCGAGAAGAAGCGCAAGGCGAAGGAGGCACCGAAGGATGAAGAGCCTGTAGGGATGATACCCGCCCGTCCCGATTCCATTCCCGACCCGAACCTTCTTTACTGTCGAGACTGTAGGCCGGAAGGGTACGAATGGGGCAAGTCGAGCGTGGGCACCTGTTCAATCTGTCATGCGCCGCTGCGGCAAGTGCGGCGGGTGAAATAGGCTTGGCAATGCCCCCTACGTGCCCCTACAGCCGTTTTCGGGGGGTGAGGGGAGCAAGGGGGGCCGAAGGAGGGAAGATGGACGCGAAGGAAGCTCTAAAGAAATACGAACAGTGGTCCGGCGTCAACCCATTAGGATATCAGGACTCTGACAGGGTTGCCATAATCGTTGACCTCTATTCCGCCCTCAAGTCCGACCAGACGCGGATTGAGGAACTGACGGCGGCAGGGGAAATGTGGCGTATGGCTTGGATGAACAAGCAACCCCTCCCCTCCGAGCGCCAAGGGGACGCGACGGAGGAAGAATCGCTCTTACAGATCGCAAAAGCCATCCATAAAGGCATGGGTGCCACGCCTGAATGGAATGAGGAGACTGACGCAGACTATAAACGATTTTACATGAGTGCCGCTAAAGCCGTCCGCGCTCTTTTCTCGCAGGACCGAAAGAAGATGATACAAGAGGCCGCCGATAGCTATTGCCGAAAAACGTGGGAGAAGCCGTTTGACTCTGTAAGCGAAGCCGGGCAAGAGGAAGCCCTTGAATATGCCGAGGCGCTATTACCCCTTTTCCCCGCACAGGAGACGCCCTTTGAAACAGACGAAGAGTGCCCGGAGTGCAAAGGGAAGGGCGTCGTAAACGCTAACCAACCTGGTTGGCCCAATCACACTGTTCCGTGTGCATCATGCGGTGGTAGCTATCAAAGACCAAAAGATTGGTCCCCAGCGGGGCTTGATTATACTCGCGGCACCGGCATCATCACCCGCCCCCTAACCCCTGCCGAGGTAGCGGAGTGGGCGTGGGGGATGCGGGAAAGCGCTCACAACACAATGCCAGTTGAAGCGTGTCCAGAGTGTGGCGCGGAGCCTGGCTGTAACATCGACTGTCCAACGTGTGACTTTATCCACAAGTGGCATAAAAACATCGACAAGGCTCTCCTCCTCTCCGGCTGCCCAATAAGGAAGGTGCCGGGATAATGCCCTTTAACCCCTCTCCCAAAGTAGCCGCAGCCCGCGACATCGGCAAAAAGTTCAACAAGAAAATCATCGTTGTCCTGATGATAGACGACGAAAGACTTGAATATGCGTCCTATGGGCAAACTAAGGCCCTGTGTACGACCGCTAAGGGGATAGCAGATGTGGCCTATGACGCGGTGATGAAGCGTATAAAGGCGGGGATATGACGACCTGCCCTGGAGGAAAGGATGAACCGCATACCCGTACCATTCAGTAAAGATAGTGTCCTGGCTATTTTGGTTGACCGGAAGTTCGCCACCCGGCGCATGAGCAATAAGTACGCCAAGGTGAAGAAGGGCGATGTCCTGATAGGTCGGGAGGCGCTTGTACGATCCAGAATATGTAGCCTTGGCAAAGAAGAGACAATAGAAAATTGGACCGTGTATGAAGCGGATATGTGGCCTACTGGACATGGTCTATGGACTTGGCAGCGTCCCCGCCTCCCTTCCATCTTCATGCCCCTGAGCCTGTCCCGGTTTTCTCTGGAGGTCACGCGAGACGCCTACAGGCAGCCGGTAGAGGAAATGACAAAGGCAGATGCAATTAAGGAGGGAATGACGGGCGGAGAGTTTTTCGATTGGCCGGGAAGCCTGATCCCGTCTCGCCATGTGAGGGAATACGCGCAATTGTGGGATCGGCTTAACGGGAAAACCAATCCCTTTATAACAAACCCCAGCCCTTGGGTGATCGAGTTCAAGCGGCTGGCCGAGATCGAGATTGAAGTGGCGAGGGGAACGTGAGAACAGACGCTATTTTCTCGCCTGACCGGAAGTACCGCTATGCGCTCTACCGGATATGGAATGAGAAGAAGCCCTTTGTTATGTTTGTAGGACTAAACCCGAGCACGGCCAATGAAAAAACGAATGACCCTACTGTCGCGCGTTGTGTCCGGTTTGCTGATTCATGGGACTACGGGGGTATGGTGATGACCAACACCTTTGCATATGTCTCTACAGACCCCAATGCTCTCTTGGCTATACCGGACACGATAGGCTTGGAAAACAACAGCTATCTGGCGAAGACGGCGAAAGAGGCGGGAATAATTGTCTGTGCCTGGGGGTACTTCCCGAGGCACATAGCTCGACAAACGGAGGTCCTTAATATGCTGAGATCAATACACCCGGTTTATCATCTCGGATTGACAAAAGAAGGTTGGCCGAGGCATCCGCTTTATCTCAAAAAGGACGTCCAACCGCAAGAATGGAGGACCGAGCAAGGGCAGCATGGAGCAAAGGACTGTTCAAGGTTCAAGGTTCGATGTTCAAGGTTCGGGAAAAAGGACGGTTTCAACGTTGAACATCGAACGTTGAACTGCTCTCTGGAGGAAACGATGGAAGACCTCATGCGGAAGGTAGACGAGTTGATAGCCGAGTGCAAAAGCGAAACTGAGGACCCTGAACCTTTAATCCTTGGCGCCCTTCTCTGTCTTTTTAGGGGGGCATTCAAGAACGGGCAGCTCGACAGCCTCCTTCGCAAAATACAGATCACCGAATTGGCCCTGAAAATAGAACTGCGTCTTGAGACCGCCCGCCGCGCCAGGGAAGCGGCAGGGAGAAACTGAGAAAGATGATAAGCCCTTTCGCCGGCCACCTCAATCCCCGCGTCTGCCGTACCTGCCACGGCGAGATAGGCATGCTCGGGGTGCTCGGCTGCAAGTGCGCAGGCAACGTGCAGGCGGTCCTGGAACGGGAGAAGGCGGAAAAGCAAAGGAAGGCTCACCGCGACTGGCGGAAGTCCCACCCGAGGGTGCCGAAGACCATCCCCTGCGGGAAGTGCGGAAAGCCGTTCGAGAAGCGCACCAGGAGCAACCTGTGCGCGCCGTGCAGGAAGGCCGGCGCGGCGGAGTACCTACGGGACTGGGCGACCAAGGCGTACCAGAAGAAGGTTGCGGCCGCGGGCAGGCAGTACCGGCCCTACGGCCCCCGGAAGCAAAAGGAGGCAGAGCAAGCCGAATGAAAACCACCGACGTAGATCAGGACGTTCTTTCCATTCTGGACCGCCAGGTCGAGATAGGCTGTGTTTCCGGGCACAACTTTGTAAAGCTCACCAGCGGTCAGCTCGATCGGAAAATGTACTTGAAGGTCGATGCGGTCCTGGAAGCGATAGGCGGCAGATGGGACCGCAAGGCGGCAGCGCACCTTTTTCCGGAAGATCCCGCTCCGCTCATCGAGAATGTTCTTCTCACCGGGACGGTTGCCCGGCCGTCCAAGAACGGCTATTTCCCGACGCCTAAGCACATCGTCATGAAGCTGATAGAACTGGCGGAAATAAAGCCCTTTATGCTTTGCCTGGAGCCCTCCGCCGGACAGGGGGCAATCTCAGACGTACTATACGCTATTATGCATTGCAATGTGCATATGGTAGAGCTGCTTCCCGCGAATAGGGAGATTTTGGTGAGGACACACTATGGAGTGCTTATGGATGAGCCGGATTTTATGCAATTCAACCGGGACCGAGATCGGCTTTATGATCGCGTGGTAATGAACCCCCCATTCGAGAACCAACAGGATATTGACCACGTGAGGCATGCCTTTGAGATGCTGCGACCCGGCGGCATCCTTGTCTCCGTTATGTCGAAGGGCATAACATTCCGGCAGAGGAAGAAGACAAGAGGCCGCCCGCGGGACCGCGAAACACGCCTCGGAGGAGTGTCGACCCGAGGTTGTAAACGCCATGTATGACTACTGGCCAAAGGGCATCGTAAGCTGGTCCGTCGGCAAGGTCCAATACCTCTCTGTCGTTTTTACCTGGGACCTCCCGGAGGCGAAGGCTGTCGCCGAGGCCTCGAAGAAGAAGGTCGTCGCCGGCGGACCGGCCGTGGCGCTCATGGACGGATACCTCGCGGGGGTCGCGAAGATCGGCGAGGATCTGCCGTATCCCGTCCTGCCCTTTCACAACCCCGCCGCCGTCTTCACGTCGCGCGGCTGCCCTAACGCCTGCGAGTTCTGCGCCGTCCCGAGGACGGAAGGGCCTTTCAGGGAGCTGGCCGCCTGGGAGCCTAAGCCCCTCGTCTGCGACAACAATATCCTCGCATCGAGCAAGAGGCACTTCGGGAAGGTCATCGACAGCCTGAAACCGCTTCCCTTCGTCGACTTTAACCAGGGCCTCGACGCGCGTCTCTTCCGGCCCCGGCACGCATCGCGGCTCGCCGAGCTGAAAGCCGTCAAGGTGCGGTTCGCCTTCGACCATCGCGCCGGCGAAACGGTCCTCGTCGACGCCGTCCGCCTCGCGAGGAGCCGCGGCCTCAAGGACATAAGCGTCTACGTCCTTGTCGGCTATAAGGACACGCCGGCGGACGCCCGCGCACGGCTGGAGCTCGTCAAGTCGCTCGGCATCCGCCCCTGGCCCATGCGCTACAGGCCCCTCGATTGCCTCCACAAGAACGAGCACGTCCCCGAGGGATGGGAGAAAAAAGAGCTTCAGGACCTGGTGGCCTACAATTCGAGGCTGCAGTACATGGAGCATATCCCGTACGAACGCTACAGGCAGCTAAGACACGGCAGAAATCTGACCATTCGCCAGGGAGATTTTGTATGGGCCGATGAGGCCGGACGCTTGAAGAGTACGAGCATCGCCTTGGGAGAGACTGAATAATGATGGAGATCGCGGCCGGAGAAAATTTCGATGGATTTCGCGTTGCTTTTCGAAGGGGCTCACCGGAGCGTACTCTTTGTGTACGTGAGGACGTAGCCCCGAGGAAACGACGTGAAAGGCGCGAAATTAACCCGGCCGCACCCCGCGCGGGAGGCGCCCGTTGACCGACTACGAACAGATCAAGGAGCGCCTCGACATCGTGCAGGTCATCTGCGGCCAAACGGGCCTGAAGATGAAAAAGCACCATCTGGAGGAATGCCCCTTTTGCCATGGCCACGATTGCTTCAGCATCGACGCCGCGAAGGGCGTCTACAAGTGCTTCCAGTGCCCGGCCGAGGGCGATGTCTTCACGTTTCTGGAGGCGTACCACGGCACGGACAAGGCGGAGGCCCTGAAAATGGCGGCCGGGCTTGCCGGCGTCTCCCTCCCGGAGAGGCGCCCGCGCGAGCTGCGCCTGACCGCCAGGGAGCGCATTTTCCTCGAGGCGGCCGACTTCTATGCAAGCCGGGCGTTCGAGGACGGCGGCATGGATTACCTGGTGCGCGCCCGTGGCCACAAAGAAGACGTCCTGCGCCGCATGAGGGTCGGCTGGACGGGAGACGGGGGCCTCGTAGACCACCTGCGGGCCAAGGGGTTCAGCGAGGGCGATATCAAGCTGTCCGGCCTGGCAAAGGAGCGGACCGACAACGGCATGCCCCACCTGGTCGATTTCTTCGTCAAGGGCCTGGCCGTCTTCCCGCATTTCGACGACGCCCGCGTGCTCCACTTCACCATCAAGGACCCCGCGAAGCGCTACAAGTACCAGCTCCCGAACGAGGCGCGCCTGAAGGACTGGAGGTTCTACAACCAGGGCGCCCTTTCGAAGTTCAACGAGGTGATAGTCGTCGAGGGCGAAAACGACCTTTTGAGCGTGCTCGATTCCGGCGCCCAGCACGTCATCGGCCTGATAGGGCAGCCCGCCGAGTACCAGTTGAAGGCCCTGAAGGCGAAAGGCGCCGGCAAGCACCTTTACCTCTGGCTCGACAACGACGAGGGCGGCCGGGGCTTCGTCCGCAAGATCTGCACGGAGCTGAAGGACGCGAAATACAACGTGCGGGTCTTCGTCTATCCCACGGAGGCGAAAGACCCGGACTCCTATCTTCAGAACCACTTCGAGGGCGACCGCCGCCGCGAGATAAAGCGCCTCCAGGAAGGGGCCGTCGACTACCTCACGTGGGAAATATCGGAGATCCGCAGGGAGGAGACGCTCGAGGTACGACTAAAGGCACTGAAAGACCGGGGAATATTTCGCGCCGTGGCGGGCATGGTGGAAGCCGAGAAGCTCGTCTACACGGAAAAGATCGAGGCGCTGGGCTTCACGGAAAAGGCGATCGAGGAGCAGCTCGAGCTCGACCGCGAGCTCCTGATGGAACTGACCCAGTACCAGGAAGGCCTCCAGAACAAGAAAGACGCGGACCCGAACCGCATCGTGGACATCATCTTCAAGCACCTAAATGCGGCCGGCCGCTTTTTCCGGGACCGCGAGGGCAAGGTCTACCTGCTCTACCAGCACCACATATACGATATCGGTAATAACAGGCCTTTCAACGCGCTCATGAAGCGGTCGACGCGCCTCCTGCCGACGAAGGAGCCTGGCCGGTCCGTCTGGGAGTCGCTTGCGAGCGAGGCGTACAACTCGGGCAAGCGGATAGACCTCGCCAGTTGGCTCTACACCGACCGGGGCACGGACACGATCTACATCAACCTCAATTCGGCCAATAACGTCATCCTGAAGATATCGAAGGGCCCTGCGATCGAGGAGATACCGAACGGCCTCAACGAAGAGGGCGTGTTGCTGCGGTCCTCCAGGAAGATCCTGCCGATGAACTACCTGCCCGACGCGGACGTCCGGGAGGGGATGCGGTACCTCAAGGAGTTGGTCTTCGACAACCTGACGTGCGAGAAAGAGCAGCGGTACCTGATCCTGTGCTGGCTCATGGCGGCGTTCCTGATCGACTTCGCGCCGTACCAGGCGAATATGAAATTTTCGGGAGCCACCGCCAGCGGTAAGACGACGGCGGCGAAGTTCCTGAGCCTGCTCATTTATGGGAAAGAGCACCTCGTAGACCCGACGGCTTCCGCCGCTTACTCGACGGCCAGCCAAAACCCCCTATTAATCATGGAGAACCTGGAGACCCAGGACTTAACGAAGAACAAGCAGCAGTTCCTACTGCATAGCGCGACGAGGGGCGGCAAGGAGAAGAGGACTCAGGGGACGGAGACGGACACGACGGAAGAACAGCCCAAGTCGCTCGTTCTGATCACGGCCATCGACCCATTGGAACGTGCCGAACTGATCAATCGGACCTATGACATCGAGTTCAGCGCCAAGTTTAAAACCGATGACTTTGTCGAGGACGAGGTCATCCGGGAGCTCGTGAAGAAGCGCGACCTTATCCTGTCCGCGATCCTGAAGTTCCTGCAGAAAAAGGTACTGGATCGTCTCGCGCGGCGCAAGGACTATATCACCGTGCTCAAGAAGGAATACCGGGGGCACGCGAAGGACCGCACCGACGAGTTCCTGGCGCTCCTGATGCTGATGGTGGAACGCCTGGTGAGGCATATTCCCTATTACGGCGAGGACCATCCCTATTACGGGATGGAGGACGAGTACGGATGGGGCGACGGCGAGATCCGGAAGGCCTGGATAGAGTACCAGAACGCCAAGGCCAGGGACACGGAGATCTCGAGCAACAACATCATCAAGATGCTCGACGGCCTGGTGAGGGAATATCTCCAGAAGGCGGCAGGCGACAGGGCCAAGGACGGCGGAGGCGCGGGCGACTACGGAGCGGGCCCCGGAAGCGTGATCGAGCCGACCTACCCGATCATCCTCTACCACTCCGATTACGGCCTCGAGCTGGAGAAGAGCAAGCCGGAGGTCCAGGCGGACGAGGCCAACGGCGAATCGTATGTGAGGACGTACATCGAGTTTACCGCGAGCCCCGGCGAGATAGTGGCCGCCTTCGACCGCTTCTGCAAGAACAACGGCCTGCGGAACCCTTACGGGACCGCGAGCGTCTTCGGGGAGCGCCTCAAGAACGACAGGAACCACCTGGCCCAGGGGGGCTGGGAGATAGTGAGCAAGCCGAGTGTCGAGCCGTATTACAAGGTGGTAAAAGGCGTGCGGTTCTGGAAGTTCAAGAAGACGCTGGTGAGGTAAGGAGGGGGGTAACGATGGGAATGTTTGACCGCCTTACTTGCAGATATCCGTTGCCGGTGAAAGGTGCAAACGATCTGATCTATGCGACAAAGGACACCCCGGCCCAATATCTCGATAATTACGAGATCAGAGAAGACGGAAGCCTCTGGCATCAGGAATATGACATAGAAGACCATAGCGACCCGAAGGCCAAGGGAATTATGGCCCTGGCAGGGTGCATGACAAAGGTGGCCAGGGGGTGGGTGCCCGAGTTAATGACGGGAGAAATCGTGTTTTACCACCTTATCGGAGACAAGGGATGGATAGAGTTTTCCGCATATTTCGAGGCGGGCAAAATAGTCAGGCTGAATCTACTGGAACATGTCCCGGAAACAGAACCGGCAGGGAAGGCTGGTGGCTCTTAAGGGGCGAGAGGGTAATACGAAAACCATCAAACTCAACGGCGGTCTTGTAGTGTCAAAAGAACGGCTTCTCAAATTCCACGACCGGCACGGCCTAGCCACAATCACTAAGGATGGCCGCATTGTCGTGTGGTTGCCAAGGTCCCGGAGGGGGCGAGACGTTGAAATAGGCAGAATAGTACAACTGTGAGCGCATGACAGGGCAGAGCAACTTCATATAAGGAGGTCAATCATGAAGCGTGCGATGGCCGAAAAGATTGCGAAGGCAATTGGTGGCAGAGCGATCAACACCCATGAGTATCAGGAGATATACATCGTCCTTGCTGATGACGACCATGGCTATCATACCATCATCAGCAGCGTTTTGGTTTCTGGAAAAGACCGATCTACAGAATGGGAAAGATTATACAATGCCGCCGAAGAACTAAATGCGAAGAAGAAAGAACCGGCTGAGGCCAAAAAGTGATCGCGCAGGAGGGTCCATGATTGCGAGCATAATGTTCATTACGCCCAAAGGGAAGAGTTCTCAGTATATCCAGGAGATCATTGCCGTTCCTGATGTGGGGGAACAAGTAAAGCTCGACGGCGGGGTCATACCAGGCGCTGGGGGTGGGCATTACGTCGTAGCGGAAAGGCGCTGGGCGTTTACGCGGGAGTTTGATCGTGTAGCGACGCACCTCACCCTCGATCTCGCCTACAGAGAGACGGCGTATGATGTCGCAGGTACCAAAAAGTGATCGCGCAGGAGGCCCGTAGAGCCGTTTTTTCGAGGGGGCACGACCTGTAACCCTCGCGATTACCGCAGTTTTGGGAGAGAGCAGGAGAGCGTGTGTTATTGCCTTTCGGTGATGTGATCAGGACACACGACGGCGATCCGGAGCTCCGTCAGCTCGCCGATCGCCATTACTCCCGGAAGTCGCCGGGGGCCTTGCTCTTTGTCGGTCCGGGCTTCAAGATCGTCCTTCGGAACCCCGAGGGGACCTGGGTCTTTGCCTGGCGAAACGCCGCGAAAAGAGAGGACGGGCAGACGGGCTGGGAATGCTCTATCTTCCACAATGAGTCTGGGCTGCTATCCTCCGGTATTATACTGGCCTGTGAGGAGCACGTGGAGGGGCGCAAGTTCACCTATATCGATCCCAAGAAGGTGAAGTCAACCAACCCGGGCTATTGTTTTCTCTGTGCCGGCTGGAAGCACGCAGGTAGAAGCAAGGACAGAAACCTGGTATTGCTGGTGAAAGATGAGTAGTTCAGCCATCCTTCGACCCACTAAAGGAATCCCTGAAAATCGGTCAAGACCGATTTTCGCGCCTGCGGCCTATAAACGATTAGGGCGAGAAAAGCCCGCGATAGAGGGTCGAGCGCCGCTCCTGGCCGCCGGCCGGTCCCTCGATCGTTTTGTCTTGGCTCCGACCTTGCCGGGTTCGAGCTCCAGCTCCAGCCTCATTATCGTCATGGGTGTCCTCATGGCCCGCCTCGGGGTGCAACGGTCCTTCGGGGAGCGGGGCCTCTCCCCCACAAATGTGTGCGCTTTCGCTCACTTTTTAAATTTTGTTAGCTTTTTACCCGTCAGGAAAAAGTTTTTGACAATCTTTCCAAAAGCGTTGCACCAGTGCACCCCAGAGACCTTTTTCTTAATGTTTTCAATGTTATTAGTGGGGTGCAGCGCGGGGTGCACTGGGGTGCAACGGGGTGCAACGGTGGTGCAACGGGCGGGGGTTTTTGAGCGTTGCACCCCGTGTTTTATCAAGCGCCTATCTATCTTTTTTAGCGATTGGTGCAAGGGTGCAACGGTTTTGATGTCCTCAAATATTTCCCGAGGGTGACAGGGGAGGGATCAGGATGGCGCTTCGGTTGGTCAGCCGCAAAAAAAAGTTCTTGTTTTCTGTTAGTTTTCTAACCTTTTGTTTTACCTTTTCTTATAGGTGTGTCATGGGGTTAGTTGTCTCTGTGCTCGGCCTCTATTGGAGGGAGGTAGTCACGTGGTGTCCAGAACGGACGGAAGGACGGAATGGGGGATCTGGCTGTACTGCACATAATGATAAATTGTGCGGTAGGGGTGGTATATGGGTACCTGTTATCAAGGCTTTCTGTTTCTCTCTTGTTTGCAATAGTGCGGTATGGTTTGGACCAGGATGTTTTTCTCGGTCCCCGAGGCGGCCTCCCCCCCATCGAAAACTTCCCGATCCCTGCCTTCCCCCTCCCCCATTACCATCTTTATATTGTAGACAATGGGAAAACCTTTTTTCAGGTGGGATACGGGGCCTTACTCGTGTTCTCGGCGGTTCCAGCCTCGCCACGTCTTTAGCTTGCGGCCTTGCCTTTAAGGGGGGTCCGGGGGGGGTTCCCGCATGATCGAGCAGCTCCTCCCCGGTTTCGAACGCCATCTGAGGATCCTCCAGGGCCTCACCGCCGCCAGCGTCAAAAGTTACTCAGCGAAGGCCACCGAGTTCGCCGCCTGGCTGCACGACGCCCAAAAGAAAGACGACGTCGCCCTCACGACCCGCCAGGACGTCGAGGCCTATCTTGAAAACTGCTTCTACCTTGGCAATTCCAACGACACGCGCCTGACGAAGCTCGTTGCCCTTACGCGCTTTTTCCGTTACCTCTGCTACGAGCGGCGCATCCCCGAGGATCCAACCGCCCAGGTGCCCAAGCCCCGCCGCAAGCGCATGTTCGTCCAGAAATTTACCAAGGCAGAGGTCCTCCGCATCTTCGCCGCGATCGATATCACCCGCGAAAAGGGCCTCCGTGACGCCGTCATTATCATGCTCGGCGCCTTCTGCGGGCTCCGCGACTCCGAGATCGTCCGCCTTGCCCTCCACGACATCATCGACGAGGAAGGCCGCTCCCTCGATGTCCACATCACCGGCAAATTTGCCACCGAGCGCCAGGTCTACCTTTGGAAGGTCCCTTCGGACATCCTCCGCGCCTGGCTCTCGGTCCGCCTATCTCACAACGCCCGCTCCCCTGACCCCCTGGTGGTCTCTTACCGCCGTGGTTCCCGGGTCAAAGGCCGCCGTCTCTCTATTTCCATGCTCGACGGTGTAATCAAGTCCTACGCCGCTGCCGCCGGCGTCCGCAAGCCGAAGGTCACCATGCACATGCTTCGGGCCACGCACGCCTCCGACCTGCGCCATATCCAGGGTTACGACACCCCGGCCATCGCGGAGCGCCTCGGCCACAGATCCATCGCCACTACCGACCGCTATTTTCCGACGCGCGGCCGCATCCACCGCACGTACCCAAGCCTCGCCGCCTACTGGCGAGAATTTGCCACGATATGGAGCCCGAAACATGATAGCGATCGCAGCAGTCCCAACCCCAGTCCAGGAGGTGATCCCGGTGCCTAAGTCCGAAAATCGCGTCGCTCTCGACAAGCTCTTTCACCGCCTCTGCAAAGACTTCGGGCAGGCATCGGGTGAATCCATCATAAAAGTCATCATTGAGGAGCTGGGCAGCCTCCGCGTAACGGTCCCCGACATGCGCCAGCTCGAGCGCGAGGAGAGAGACAGGAGGATCTTCCTTGCCTTCAGAGGCGACTACTCCGAGCTGGAGGGCAGGTTTCGCCTGACGACCCGGCAGTTGCGCAACATAGTGGAAAAGCAGCGCAACGACGCCCGCATGGACGGCCGCCCGCCCGAGGACCGGTGATACGTGTTAAATTGTAAGTAAAAAAAAGGGGAAAACTATGCCAAATGACCCGATCTTTAAGGCCACAATCAAGAGCACCGGGGAAGTAATTTGGATCGATGACCTTTACTGGTTTGAGGAAAACGGGATCCATGATATGTCCGGCGACGAAGAGGCGGAGGCTTACATGGATGCTAATTTTATGAGCAGGGACTGGTATCCCGTAGAGCCCCTGGTCGACGCCGAAGGCCGGCGCCTCCGCCCGAGGCTGGAGCTTGTCGGGTCACCCTCCATTATGGAGGGGCAAGGCACGCTACACCGGTCATGATGTCCTCGGTTGACGGCAAAACGAGTCAAAAACAGGCTCAGTTGCCTCCATCATGGCAGTAATTGACCACAAAAAGGAGAAGAAGATGAAAGAGAAAGACGGCAACGTGATCAATTTTCCGAAGGAAGGCGCGGACCAGCTCCCCGCCCAGGTTGTGCAGAGGATCCTCGGCGGCAAAACGGATGTCCGGATCGCCATCGCCAAGCACCCCCTGATGGGCGAATTTGCACCCTGTGTGCCCTACAGGGATTATGCGGAGGTCTTTTCTTATGACGACCAATCTATTTTTAAGATCATCCAGCGCACGAAGTGGCTCAAAAAGTATTCAACTACTTCCATCATGGAAGCGGTTGACGGCAAAATGCGACCCCAACTCTGCATTTTCGAAGAGGCCATGCTTGGTATATTTATGAAACTACTGCCTCAGAAATGTAAGGACAAGGAAGTCGCAGCCCGCATCGACCAGCTTCAGGAGGAAATGATCCTCACCCTCCGGGACGTGCTCCGGGGCTATAAGACCCAGACCGCCGGTTACCCCTTCGGCGAGCGCCAGGGGCTCCTTCCCCGTCCCGGCCTCTCCATGGACGCCATAGCCACGCTCTGTAAAGAGGCCGACAAGTATCTTCGCGGCAAGGCGTCCCTCAAGGCCCTCAACTTCTATGGCGGTATGCCCGTAGACGACCTCCTGGAGGAACTGGAGGCGACGGAGGCTGTCAATTCCACACTCGGGGGCACGATAGCCCAGTACTTCGACGCCCTCCGGGAGGTCGATGCGGGTAAATTCGAGATACGCGCAGGGGTCAGCGATGCAGGCGACCCTTATCTCGAAGGCGCGGGCCGTTCCTTTCATAAAGCTTTCGTCTTTCTGCAGCACGCGCGGAAACTGCCCAAGTTTTTCGGTACGGCCGCAGGGCTGAGTTATCTCCTGGGCCGCGAGGCCCCGGCCCTAGAATACATGGGCATCCGGCGCATAAAGAATAACCGTATTCTCAACGGACGGCGCTTTCACCGCTTCGAGTTCACGAGAGAGAAAGGCCCGCCGAATGAAAGATATAACAAAACAAATAAACGAGGTGGACAATGATAGATCAGAATAAAATCTTTATGGCGCTTTGTGCAGCAACCGGAAAAAGGTTGCCAAAAATGCGCACTGTAGTAAGCATGGTCATCCGAAACCTCCCCGAGGAACTCCACAGGCAGCTTAAATCAGAGGCGGCCCTTAAAGGGATCAGCCTTCAGAACCTTATACTCGCCTTACTTAAAGAAAATCTAGCACAGACGAGCAAAAGAGAATTTATGATAGAAAAGGGTGGGGCCGGTCAAATGTTTATAGATGCGCTCGGTCATGAGGGGGCTGAACGCTTAGCGAAAGCAGTGGGCGGAAAGCGAGTCACAATTCCAACTCTCAAGAATTCGGATCGTCAAAGGCGAAACGAAGAGATTCGTGCTCAGTTCACCGACGGTAATTATGACGATCTCGCTCTGCGTTTTAATATATCCGCCCGCCAAATACGCAACATTATTGGGTCGGTACCAAGGTCCCTACTTTACCGCAAAACAATGAAAACATTCGAAAATCGCGAGAAAGCAACTACGTCCAACTCGCCTAAAAATACTCCCGCCAAAAAAGAACAACAAGAAAAAGAGGTTGTTCCCACGGATAAACTAGTGGCACGGGCGCTATCTGCAGGGTATCAATCTTCCGCAAAAGAAGGTATATTAGAGAACATCTGGGGAAAGGTATGCCGTCTACCGCGTCAAGCCGATGAAATGCTTAAACGGCTCAAGAAATGGCCGATTGAATTAGAGAAGACAGTATTACCCCTAACGACACACCTACCAGGTGCCGGCATTGATTCTACCGTGGTACCGTCCGGTTTTAAGGAGAAGCCCGCGAAAGACCAGTTGCGGTTTAGAATTCCCCAGGACGTGCTCCAGAAAGTTGACGATTACCGCTTTCAGAATCACATTCCATCCCGAGCTAAAGCTATCCGTGAGCTGCTGAAAAAGGTGCTGAAGACGCCGCAGAAAGAAAAAAGTACGCCAGGAAGCAGACCAATAAATAGAACACTTTTAGACGCCGGGGATGTGCAGAAACTGTTTAAGTTCAAAAATCGGAGAACCATTTATGCGCTGACGGCAAGGGGCTTATTGCCAGCGGTGCGAGTCGGCAGACTTCTGCGATTTGAACCTTCCGCGATCGAGACCTTTGTTCGCGGTTCCCGGTATAAGTAATTCTTTACTAAGTAACCCCGCAAAAAGGGGCTCATCTATATAATTCCCCATAGAATAACCGTATCGTGAACGGACGGCGCTTTCACCGCTTCGAGTTCACGAGCGAGAAAAGCACCGCCGAATAACCGGCCACATGTCACGAGAGGCGGTCCTCGGCCGCCCCTGACTTCCAAAATCCGGCAGCCATATTTTTCACGCTGCACCGCAGCACCCTTTCCAAGATATCGTTGTCACAGTAATCAAAACCCCAGGTGCAGCGCTCGCAGCATCCTTTCCGTTGCACCAGAAAACCGCCAAAAGGGGTGCAACGGTTTTTTTGCAACCCCCTGCCGTACGGTTTCACATATTTCTGCTATAACGCCCTTAGAGCGAGTTTAATCCGCATCCCTGGAGGGCTACCTATTGGCAAAGACCCGTAAAAGGGCTAAACCCCAAGCCCCCGCCGATCTCAATAAGGAGAACACCGCCCCCGCCTCGCCCGAGACTGAGGAAGTCGGCATCCCTTCCGCCCTCCGTGTCCGCCGGCGGTATACCCTTACACCCGAGGCCCTCGCCCAGCGCCGGGCGGCCTCCCACTCCCCCGCAAAATCGGCCGCGTCCGCCGGCAACCGCAACGCCTGGCGCCACGGCTCCTACGCAGCGAGCTTCATCAACAAGATGCGGCCCTGTCTATCGACCTGCCCCCATTACCCCTGCGAGCTCGTGGAAGAGGGCGAGACGGCCCCGGGCGAGGACTGCCTCGACAAGGCGGAAGTCCTCAGGTTTTACCGGGCGGTCCATGATGCGATCGCCGAAAAGAAGTACGATGCCTTCAACGAGCTTGCGGCCCTCCAGATCGGCAACGCCATCAAAGTGATAGACATGCTCATGGAAGACCTGCTCCGCGACGGCACCGTAGTCAAGCGCGAGAAGCACGACGCCAAAGACAACCTGGTCATCGAGTACGTCACGCACCCGTCCCTTCTCGCCCTGCCGAAACTGCTCGCCGATCTCGGCCTCTCCGCCGCCGAGTTCCTCATCACCCCGCGCTCCCTGAAAAAAGCGAACGCGGAAGAGGAGCTGCCTAAGACGCTCGCCGATATGATGAGCCGGGCCGGCAGGGTCTTCAAGAAACCCTCCGGCGAGGGTGACGACGAATGAAGAGCGAGCAAAGGAAGCATGGAGCATGGAGCCCGCTCGCTACGCTCGCTCTGGAGCATAGAGCAGAGGAAGCATGGAGATGTTTCTAACGTTGAACATTGAACATAGAACTTTGAACAGTTCTCTGCTCCGGAGCGCCGCAGGCGCGGGCTCCATGCTCCATGCTGCACTTGCTCCATGCTCCATGCTCCATGCTGCTTTTGCTCCGCCGTGGGCGCCGTGATGGCCGGTTCCGTCGCCTATGCCCATCACGCCGCGGACGATGCCATAGAGCCCCTGGCGCTTCGCGACCTGCACCGCTCTATCATGGTCCCCCGCTCCGATTTCGAGGCGTGGCTCGCCCGCCACGACTGGACGTATCACCAGCTCGCCCGCGCCGAATTCCCTGCCCCCTATTCCTCCCTCGAGGAGTTCCAGCTCGGCTGCATCTGCGCGGACCCCTATCTCTGGTGCACCATGTTCCTGCGCGAGCCTGAGGACCCCGACCATGACGAGCCGTACAACTTCTGGACCTTTCAGATCGAATCGCTCCGCTGGCGCGGCAGTGTCGTCCACAAGGACGCGGCCGAGATAGGCAAGACGCGCGAGATCGTCGCCCTGTCCCTCTATTACGCCTTTATCACGGCCAACGGCTCGGGTCTTGGAGGCGCTCCGCTCCAGACGCACCTGGACGAGATCATCGAGGGCATGTACGACCAGATGCTTTGGAACCCGGACCTCAAGAAATCCCTCGTCCGCTGGAAGAAGCACCCGCACCACGCCTTTTATTTCTCTAATCATTTTAAGATGGACTTCCGCCCCTCGGGCCACGACGGTGTAGCCTACAGGGGCGTCCACGTCCGCACGCTGGCATGGCGAGACGAGGCTGCCAAGGACAAGCACAAGCGCCAGTGGTCGGAATTCTGGAGGGCGCTCAAGCCCGGCTGCGCCGCCCGCATCTACTCCGTGCCGGACGGAGACCGCTCCTGCGAGTTCTACAAGCTCGCCGAACGTGCCGCCCGTCAGCAACCGGCAAGCCCACGGAAGGTTCAAGGTTCAGGGTTTACGGATGTTCAAGGTTCAGAGTTCAAGGTTCAGGGTTCCGAAAGAGAGGATCGTATTAACGTTGAACATCGAACATCGAACATTGAACAGCCCTATGGCACCGCAGTCGATAATGGCTGGGGCGACACCCCTCCGAAGACAAGAGTGCGAGAGGAGTGTTGTCCATCAAATCTTGATGAGGAGGTCAAAGTTGAATCCTTCGAGGGCGTTTCAAAACATATTAAATCGCTCAAATTTCGACTTTTTCAGTGGGGAAAAAGCCTTATGCCGAGTCCTTTCTGGACCCCGGAGCGAAAGAGATTTTACATCGAGCAATTCGGTGGCGAGGATTCTCCGGAATACAAGCACAACGTGCTCGGACTCGACGGCGATCCGGAGGATACTGTCTTTCCGTGGCACCTCTTCAGAGCATGTATAAAAGAGGTCCCCGATTACCACTGCCTCAAGATCACCGTCGACTCCGCCAACAATGAGGTGATGGCCACCGGGTACCGGTGCGAGATTGTCTCCTCTGCCGAGGATATAGTACCTAAACAGATATTCCTTCTGGAGACCGTCTACCGCAAATCGACCTTCTTCAACCTTGGCGATGATGGCGAGTCCGAGTTCCGCCGCCTCATCAAGGGCTTCTTCCTCTATGTCCCCGGCCTCAAGCGCGGCGGGGCAGACCTCGGCTTCTCGGGCGACCCCTCAGAGATCACCGTCACTCTCGTCCTCGGCCGCCGCGAGCGCAAGGTAGCGCGCCTCTACCTCAAGCACGTCACCTACGACCAGCAGTGCCAGGCTTTAGACGCGCTCGACGACCTCTACGGCGCCCCTTCCGTCTCCCCCGCGCCCCCCCAGGCCGCCTCCGACATCATCTGGGGCACGGACTTCGGCAACGCCGGCTCCGCCGTCGCCCACGACCTGCAGGGCCTCCCCCAGTATGCCCACAAGCACTACGAGGACCGCCTGCGCGGCTTCATGTTCGAATCGACCTCCGACAACGTAGACGAGGACGGCAACCCCATCATCGACGCGAAGACGAACAAGCCCGTCAAGATCACCCTCAAAGAGCTGGCGACGGACCTCCTCGTCAAGAAGATGCAGCGCCAGGAGCTCGAGTATCCTCCGGACCCCGACTACGTCTTCATGTATCCGAACCATACATGCCACGCGGGCGAGAAGCACAGGATCTACAAAAAAACGGACGACCACCTGATCGACAGCGACCGCGTCCAGAAACTGGCCGGGCTTTTATCTATGGAGACAGAGGACCTCTTCGCATGATGCAACAATTGTTCAAGGTTCAAGGTTCAGGGTTCAAGGTTGAAGATCGAACATTGAACAGTCCCTTCAGGGTTCAAGGTTCAAGGTTCGGGGAAAAAGGGGGGTTTCAACGTTGAACATTGAACGTCGAACCTTGAACGGTTTCGTCCGCCGCGTCCTCCGCGCCCTTGGCAAGGCACTCCCTGTCTTCCCCGGCGACGTGATGCCGGTAATACCGGCCGGGGCGCTCTCTCCCCAGGGCGGCTGGCAGCTCCGGCCCAACGACGGCCAGGGCCTCCTCACCCCCTATTTCGCCAACTATATTGCCCGGAAGGTCGAGCCCTGGTTCTATGAATTCCTTCGCGAGGCAATTCCTGTTATCGACGCGGCGATCAGGCGGCTCGTCAGCCTCGACGGCCACCTCGTCGTCAAGGGGAACAATGCCGCCCTCGTCGAGGAGATCCGGGAATGGATGCACAACGTCAAGGTGAACGACATCCAGACGGGCCTCCAGGCGTTCCACCAGAGCCTCACGAACGAGGCTTTCGAGCAGGGCTTCGCCCTCGGAGAATGGGTGGTCAACGAGGAGCGCGATGACATAACCGGCCTGCGCACCGGCGACTCGAAATTCGTCAGGTTCCAGCGCACCCCCAAAGGCGTCAACATCTTCCAGCGGTCCGACACGGACGTCAGCTTCCGCGAGTTGCGCCGGGAGCAGCTCATCTATTTCTCGATCGATAACGAAAACCAAAACCCCTACGGCTGTCCCCTTTTCCGGTCCTGCGAGTTCGTCGCGAAGATCCTCGCCACCATGCAGAACGCCCTCGGGAACCAGTGGGAAAGGTTCGGGGACCCTTCATTCTCGGTGATCTACAAGACCTCGAAGAAGGACGGCATGGACCTGGAGGCCCGCCGCAAGACGCTCGAGACCGACCTCAATACGGCGGTCAGGGCGAAGCGCGAGGGCCGCTCCGCCGATTTCGTCCGCGCCATCGACACCAATTCAGAAATCGAGATAGATGTCATCGGCGCCAAGGGCGAGATCATGTCGGTCGAAGAGCCGGCCCGCCACGTCCTCGAGCAGATCATCGCAAAGTCCGGCCTGCCTCCCTGGATGCTCGGCATGCACTGGAGCTCCACCCAGGCCCTCGCCGGCGTCGAGGTAGAAGTACTCAAGTCGGACATCGCCACGCGCCAGGCGGCGAAGATGCCGCACTTCCACAACCTCGTCCGAAACTTGCTTCTCCTCCGGGGCCGCACCTGGAAGAGGGGCGACTGGTGGCTGGAGTGGGCGCAGGTCAATCTGGTCGACATCGAAAAACAGGCCCGCGCGCGTTTCCTGAATGCACAGGCGGACATGATGTCGCCCGCGAGCGCGCCCGCAAGCAAAAGCAGCAAAGGCAGCATAGAGCATAGAGCAAAAGCAGCAGAGAGCATGGAGCAAGGGAAGCATGGAGCAAAGGGCTCTAAAACTCTATGCTCTCTGCTCTCTGCTCAATGCTCTCACGCGAAGGAACTTCGCCGCTCCGTTGCCTGGCCGGCCCTGGACAAGGTCGAGAACGCCTATGCCGATCGCCTCGCCTCCGACTGGTCCGACCTGCACAAGCAGGTCCTCACAATCCTTGAGCTTCCCGCTTCCAAGTCTCCCCATGGAAATGGCCGCGCGGTGGGCGTCATGGGCGAGGCGGAGACTGAGGCCGTCCTGCCGCTCACCCGCACGTCCTCGGGCGATCTGGCTGTCCGGGCGCAAGGCGCGGGTTCAGGGTTCAACCTTGAACATCGAACCTTGAACCTTGAACAGTCCTTTGCTCCATGCTCCATGCTCCATGCTTCCTCGGCTAAAGCAGACGACGACCTCTTCTCCTTCACCGAGGAGCAGCGCTCGGCCATCATGCAGGCCATGAGACAATTCATCGGCCGCTACGATAGCGACGATGCCGACTCGCCGGTGCGCAAATACTACGGCCAGGCATACTCGCTCGGGCTCATCCAGGCGGCGACGCTTGCCGGCAAGGAGCGCCCGATCCTCGATCTCATCAAGAACAGCCAGGTCTACGATCAACTCTGCACCGACGGCTTTGCCCTCGTCAAGGACGACGCGACGAAATCCATCGTCCAGAGGATCCTCCCCGAGATGGAAGCCCAGACCCTGGCCGGCACGAACCCTCGCCACGTCGCCACCAGGCTCGAATCCCTTTTCGGCTCCGCCAACTCCGATTGGGAGCGCCTCGCCCGCACGGAAATGACCTCCGCGGCGGAAGGCGCCAAGCTCGACGAATGGGGCGAGGAAGGCACGAAGAGGGTTGACTTCGTCCCCTCGCCCGACGCCTGCGAAGAATGTCAGGCCCTCGCCGGAGAGTACGACATCGACTCCTGCCCGATACCCGGCATTGGCACGCATCCCCGCTGTCGCTGCAGCACCGCCCCGGTGGCGGAATGAACGGCAGCATGGAGCATGGAGCAAAAGCAGCATGGAGCATGGAGATGTTCAAGGTTCGAGGTTCAGGGTTCAACGTTGAACATCGAACATTGAACAGCCCTTTGCTCTCTGCTCTCTGCTTCCCACCGGAGACATAACATGAAAAGCATACTCTTCATCGACAACAACCTCGCCCTCGACCACGCCGTCAAGCTCGCCGAGGATTACAAGGTCTTCCACTGCCCCGGCGGCTCCGGCGCTTACCCATACCTCCAGGACCAGATATCGGGCGACGGCTTCCCGCTCACCTACGTGGAAGACTTCGGCTCGGTCCTCTACGACGTCGACATGGTCTATATCGTCGACTGCTTCCTCGGGGGCCTCGCGGACAGCCTGCGCAAAAAGGGCATCGCGGTATTCGGACCCTCCGCCGAGTGGACGCGCATCGAGAACGACCGCGTTTACGGCTGGAAGGCCCTCAAGGGCATGGGCATAGGCGTGCCCGACGGCGAGGTCGTCACCGGGATGAAAGGCGTCCTCGACTTCATCGAAGCCCACGAGGACAAGGACGAGAAGGACCCTCTCAAGAAGCTCCGCTTTTTCCTCAAGGTCGGCAAATATCGCGGCAACTTCCCGACCAAGGACGTCTCAACCGTCCTCGAGGCCCAAACTGCCCTCACCCAGGCGAACTTCGGCCCGTATCTCGACTCTCTCTGGTTCCTCATCAACTTGATGTCCCCGGGGATCGAAGTAGGCTTCGACGCCTTTTTCAACGGCAGGGAATTCATCCGCCCCTTCGCCTACACGATCGAGATCAAGGGCTCCGGGACCACGGCCCACTGGATCGACACGAACGGCATCGAGACAGAGTTTTTTCAGAAGATGCAGAAGTCCCTCGCCGATTCCGGCTATCGCGGCAACATCTCGATGGAGTTCCTCTGGGACGGCGAGCGCGTCTACGCCATCGACCCGACGGCGCGCCTCCCCTTCCCCTGCTCGAGCCTGCAGGCGCACTACATCTCGAATTACAACGAGCTCGTCTGGAAGGTCGCGCACGGTGAGGACGTGGAGGTCCAGATCTCAGGCGGCTATGATTATGCCAGCCAGATCACGGTAGCGACCGACGACGATAAGCTCTTCCGCGCCATCCGCTTCCCGAAGGAACTGAAGCCCCAGGTCGGCTTCCGCCGCTGCGCTTTCAAGGAAGATGATTACTGGTTCGTCCCGGGGGATACGGTCGTGGCGACGGCCCTCGGCCAGGGCGACACGTACCAAGCCTCCCTCGACTCGGCCGGCCGGGTGGCCCGGGAGATCCAGTGCAACAACATTTATTTCGACGGCGATTTTATTCGGGAGATGAACAAAACCGTCGAGAAGCTCAACACGCTCGGAAAGGACTTTGCTTTCGGCGGACCGTCGACGGCGCCGCCGGCGAAGAACGCCTCCGACCTCTTGAACTTCGGCCCGCGCCACCAGAGATCCCGGATGTTCAAGGTTCAAAGTTCAAGGTTCAAGGTTCGGTAAAGAGAAAGGGGTCAAGGCTTACGGATGTTCAAGGTTCAAAGTTCAAGGTTCAAGGTTCGGTAAAGAGGATGAGAGTCATCATCACCGAGGAAAACCTTCATCTCGTCGACCAGTACCAGAATTTATGGTTGGCAGAGCAGACCGCCGCGTGGATGCCCGACGGTACGATTTATCTCTACGCGCCGGCTCCCGAGAACCGGCTGGCACTTCAACGGGCCGGAGCGATCACGCACGAAGCCGTCGAATACGTCCTCATCCACAAAATAGGTCGTTGCATTTGGTCCGTCTGCTGCAATCTCTCCCATTATTTCTGCAACCTGGTGGAGATTGTGGTTTCGCTCGGGACGACCTTGACGCTCCGATCAAAGGAGTTTTGGAGCTGGCAAAAATGGACTTAATGCGAGGCGTCCAACCTTGAACATTGAACATAGAACCTTGAACGCCCCCAAGGCGTCCAACCTTGAACATTGAACATAGAACCTTGAACGCCCCCAAGGGAGGCAACCTTGAACATCGAACATAGAACCGCCCCGCGAAGGGGCAAAAATATTGCAACGATTTACCAGCCCATTTCACTCTTCCGCGCTACAGTGATTTTTAACATAGCTTAAGGTTTGGTAAAGAGGGGGGTTTTAACGTTGAACATTGAACATCGAACATTGAACGGAGCGTTGATAGATGGCGACTAAGGCCAAGGGTAAAACGGAGAAAATCGGGAAGGTGACCACCGGCAAGAAGAAACAGTTTGCCGGTCTCGCCGTAGAAGGCGAGAAGGCAGCCACCGCCGCGAAAACGGAGGGTTGACAGATGGCGACCAAAGCGAAGGACAAGACAGGGAAGTTTACCAGGGCAACTGCTGCAGCCCCTCCCCGCTCCCCCGCCGCTCCTCGCTCCGGCGCCGTCAGCGGCTCGGACATCGTGGCCGCCATTGACGCGGAAGACCGGAAAAAACAGGACGCCCGGGACCTCGCGGCCCTGGAGGCCAAGGAGGCCGCGAAGAAGGAAGTGCCCCTCCCCGCCGCCAGCTCCGGCGCCGTCCGCGGCCAGGACGTCATTAAAACACTGCGGCAAAAAGGGATGAAGATATGAAAACCGGGATAAAGACCTTTCGCTTTATGGGGTCGAAGCAGGACAGCGCCGCCGGCGCCGATACCACCCCCACCGCCGAGCAGCTCGCGAAGATCAACCTGCTCACCAAGCGCGCCTTCGCGGCAGACGAGCTTTACGTGCGCCAGATGCGCCTCGCCCACAACGCCATAGACAGGGACGAGGAGCGGTTTACCGAGGGGATGATCGCGAACTTTGCGGCGACCGCCGTTAGAAAGACGCTCCTCATGGACCACGACAAGTACGATACCTCCCGGAGCGCCCTGGGCAAGTTCTTTGACGTCGAGATCGAGAAAATGTCTCCTGCGGAAGCCGAAAAGGCGACCGGGGAGACCTTCAGGCTCCCCCCTACCGTCGACCAGGTCATGTTCCTCAGCCCGTGGTATTACATCCCCAGGGCCGCCGTCGACAAGCAGACGATCGTGAAGATCGACGCGGGCGTCTTCGATTTTACCTCCATCGGCTTCCGCGCGGAGACGCTCGTGCCCGTATGCGACGACATGGGCAACCACCTCTATTGCGAGTACCGGGGCAGGGGCGAGATGACCGAAGGGTCCTACGTCTACCTCGGGGCCCAGCAGGGCGCATCGTCCAAGGAATTGGGGGGGGGAAACCCCTCCGAAGGACAAGAGGCGAGAGGCGTGTCCCCCCATCCGCTTTACGAGAAAAGGGTCGTCGCCTTTCACACGACGCCAATGGCGGACCCCCGCACTGCATGGGACGGCGCGGCCTCCCGGGCAGCGGTCGCGAAGTGGGCATCTTCCGACGGCTCCGGCGACAAAGACAAGGTCGACTGGACGAAGTATGCGAAGGCCTTCGCCTGGTTCGACGACCAGAACCCTCACGCCTTCGGCTCTTACAAGCTCCCCCATCACGACGTCGTCAGCGGGGAGCTCCGGGTCGTCTGGAACGGCGTCCACGGCGCCATGGCCGCCCTTCACGGCGGCAGGGGAGGCGTCGACATCCCGGCCGCCGACCAGGACGGCGTCTACAATCACCTGTCCAAAGAATATGCGCTGTTCAAACAGACCCCTCCTCCAAAGGGACTCGATTTTGAGGATTGGGGCGAAGAATACAAAAATCCCGACAAAGGAGGGACCGGAACCATGAAGAACCTGGTCGCAAAACTAGCGGCAGCTTTCGGCAAGGCATTCACCGAAGACGAGGAAAAACTCTTTGGCGAAATAAAGGCGCTCGTTGAAGCGAAGGACACCGAGGTAGGCACGCAGAAAACGAGAATCGCCGAGTTCGAGGCGCGCATCGCGGCGCTTACCCCGCTGGCCGATGACGGCAAGGCCTACCGCGACGGCCTCGTCACGTCGTACGTGATGTATAAGGCGAAGCTCGGAGAATGCGCGGAGACGCCGGAGGCCCAGAAGGTCGTCAAGGACGTGATCGTCGCTTACCCCGTCGATTTCCTGAAATCCGAGGTCGCCCACCTCCAGGCCCGGGTAAACGAGAAATTCCCGAAGACCAAGGGCGAGCTGAACGGCGACATGCGGCAGGACAAGACCGGGGAGGGCGGCGAGGCCAAGAGCTGGAAGGAAGACAACCCGCTCGTCCCGAAAGAGACGAAAGAAGCGGTGACGACCGCGTAACAAAGAAAATAAAGGAGGATAGAACATGAGCCTTGCGATAATAAAAGATGAAATGCGGAACGTGCGGACCCTGGCCCTGGCTAATGGATCGGCCGTAGTCGCCAACCAGATCGTCCTCCAGAACGCAATTGTCCTGGTCGCCCTGCTCGCCGCCGGCGCAGGCGTGGAGATCGGCTACATGTACTTCGGGAAAGTAGGGTTCCCGAAGGCGACCGGCGTTTCTTTCGCCCCCGGCGACGATTGCTACTGGGACAACAACGCGAGCAACATAACGACCACGCCCGCCGGCAACACGCTCTGCGGCATATGCCTGCTGCAGAACCAGAACGCGGACACCGAGATCGTGATGATGCTTTACCCCTACGCCGTGTTCGGCACCGACGCCGTCGCCCAGTCCAAGGCGACAAGCGCCGCCGCCCTCGTCTCCACGGCCGAGAGCCAGGCCGTATCCGTCGCGACGACCGAGTCGACGAACAAGAGCATCGCGGACAGCAAGGCGGCCTCTCTGGCAACTCAGGTCTCAAGCGGGAACTCCGCCGCGCTCTCGGAAGCCGCATCCGTGGCAACTCAGGTCTCAAGCGGAAACTCTGCCGCGCTATCCGAGGCGGCCTCCGTCGTGGCCCAGGATTCCGCCGGCAATTCTGCCAACGCAAGCGCCGCCGCGTCGGCAGCCGCCTCGCTGGCGGCACAGGTGTCCGCAGCCATATCGACGGCCCTCGTTGCCTCCGCTGCCATGAGCAAGCTGGACAGCGCGGCCAAGTCCGCCACATGGAGCGGGTTTTAAAAGCAGCATAGAGCAAGAGCAGCATGGAGCATAGAGCATAGAGATGTTCAAGGTTCAGAGTTCAAAGTTCAGGGTTCAGGAAAGGGAGGATGGTTTTAACGTTGAACATCGAACATTGAACCTTGAACAGCCTTTTGGAGCGCAGCGGTGAAGATAGCCCACTGGACGATTACGAACAACTCAGGGATGCATCACGTAGCCGCATCCCTGATGAAGGCGGAGCTCCTGGCCGGCATGCACTCGTGCCTTGTCGATCCCCAGGGCCCCCAGTCCGGCTACGACATCGCCGAAGACGCGGACGTCCACGTGATCCACACGCATTTCCCGGACGCGATGAGGAAGAGGATCTCGAAGCCCCTCAGGCTGGTATGGGTCGCCCACGGCTCCGTGGAGCATTCCTTCCAGTCCTCCGTCGAGGCCACGAGCAACAAAGGCTACGGCGCCGGCGACGGCTGGATGCTCAACCAATACTGGCTGCAGCACGCGGACGCGGCAGTGACGTTCTGGGACCGCCAGGCGGCGATATGGCAGTCCCTCTGCGACAAAAATATGACGGTGCGCCTCATCCCCATGGGCGTGGAAAAGACGTTCTGGAAGCCCGTCGAGAGCCGCGGCAAATACCTCGGGGACGTGAGCCTCTTCACGGCGGAGAATTGCCACTACATGAAGTGGCCCCTCGACCTCTTTATCGCGTGGCCGTGGGTATGGCCCGAGGTACCCGGCAGCTTCCTCCACGTCGCCTATCTTCCCAACAATCTGCACCGTTGGTTCTTTCCCCTCATCAACCGCAACGGTGCGGCTTTCCATTCCGTGGTGAGCGGCATCTATTTCAGCCCGGAAGAGCTGCGCAACGCCTTCTGCTCGACCGATTATTTCATCGGCCTCGTCAGGTACGGCGATTTCAACCGCCTCTGCCTGGAGGCGAACGCCTCGGGCGCAAAGACGATCTCCTACCGCGGCAATCCCTATTCCGATTATTGGATCTCCGAAGGCGACCAGCGGGAGATGGCCAAAGAGCTCGTTGCGATACTCAAAGGCGATGTCGAGCCCAGGCAGAAAGAGACGGTCCCCGACATCGGCGCGACGGCCACGGCAATGATCCAGGTGTATCAGGAGATCCTATGAGAAGGTTCAAGGTTCAGAGTTCAAAGTTCAAGGTTCGGGAGAGAGGATGAGGGTCTTAACATTGAACGTTGAACATCGAACATTGAACAGTCCTTTGAAGGTGCTGAATGAAAAACTCAAGGTTATCTTCGGGGGCCGACCCGAATCTCATGGGACGCCCGCCGGTAATTCTGGTAACGTCGAATCCGCACACAACCGTTATCGGCCCGCAAAGATCGGCCGGGGGACGCGCATCGAGCCCACGGCCGTCATCCAGGAAGGCTGCGAAATAGGCGAAGACTGCTTCATCGGCCATTACGTCGTGATGCGGCCGGGGACGAAGATCGGCAACAGGACCGTCATCGGCCACCTGACCGTCTTCGAGGGAGAATGCTCGGTCGGGGACGATTGCCTCATCCACGCCCAGTGCCACATCACGAAAGGCGCGACCATCGGGGACAAGGTTTTCATCGCCCCGGGCTTCATCGGCGCGAACGACCCCGACATGCTCCACCAGCGGCGCCACCTCAAAGAGTTCGTGCCGAAAGGCTACACGATCAAAAGGGGCGCCAGGATCGCGATAGGGGTCCTCGTACTGCCGGGCGTGACCATAGGGGAAAATGCGGTGGTCGGCGCCGGCGCGATCGTGACGAAAAACGTGCCGCCCTTCGCGGTCGTCTATGGCGCTCCAGGGCGGGTCAGGGGACTCGTGAACGAAGAGGAGATCATATGAGGACCTAGAAGAAAACCGGGCCATCTGAAGGTCTGATCAACCCGAGGATAAATCAAGGAAGGCTGTTGGGAGCCCAACCTCTCGCAGCCTTCCTTTTTTTGGCCCTGACATAAACGGCAAGCCGGGAACGGAGCCACACCTCTTCGAGGAATGGCACCGCAACATGTTTAAGGTTCAGGGTTCAGGGATGTTCAAAGTTCAAGGTTCAAAGTTCAAGGTTTTAAAAAAGATCGAGGTTCAACATTGAACGTTGAACATAGAACCTTGAACAGCCCCGAAGGGGCAACATTGAACAGCGCATAAACGCGAAATCGATCAAAGGAGGGCACAGAAGGCCATGGAACTCTACGGAAAGAAAATTTTCGACTGGAAAAAGATTGACGGCATCCCGCAGACGGAGCGCAGGGACGCGATCGTCGCCGCGCTGAATACGTTCATCAAGGGGATTCAGGCCTCGAAGGTGCCCGGCCTGGCCTATCAGGGCCAGAAGATCTCCGCCGCCGACCCGAACTTGATGGGGCCGGTCCCTGTCATCCTCGTCATGAGCGATACGATCAAGTTCCCCGATCGCGGGTACGAGATGCTCTTCGACGAGGTCGACATGCGGGCGAGCCAGATCGACAGCTTCGACATGCTCGACGTGACGGGCGGCGTGACCTTCTACCAGCGCCAGCCGGGCGAGGAAGCGAGCTTGTCGAACATCCCGACCTCCGCCCTCACGAACGTCGGCATGCTCCGGTTCATCGGGGGCTACAACCTGCTCGACGACTGGATCCGCTTCAATAAGTATTACCTCATCGACGACCTGGCCGCCGATACCGTCCGCAGGTGGTTCGACAAGAAGGCCGTGATCTTCTACGGGCTTTTGGCGGCCCTCGCCGCCGGCATCAACCAGGCTTACGTTACGGACGATGTCACCACGATCAACACCGCCTGCGCCAACATCCTGGTCAACCTCCAGGCCGCCGGCTACCCGGTCGACGAGAACTCGATCTTCACGATCACCTGCAACCCGACGCTGAGAGGCCGGGTCCTCCGGGCCATGGCATCGAGCTTTTCGATGCCGAATGTGAACGCCAACCAGGTCGTCTACAACATCGGCACGGTGATCACCACGACGAAGATTGCGAACACGTCATACTACGTCTCCCTGCCCGGCGGGAAGAACAAGCGCGGCGAGTGGGAGGACCTGAACCTGAGGCCCCCGCAGCGGAACGAGCTGGTGCTGGGCGCCGCCTACGTCTGGACCGGCGCATACAACGGCATCATCGGAGAGGCGCTGCAGCACCAGAGGTGCGCGCTGGCGTAAGCAGAAGCAGCATGGAGCATGGAGCACGCTCGCTGTGCTCGCTCTGGAGCATGGAGATGTTCAAGGTTCAAGGTTCAGGGTTCAAGGTTTGCAAAGAGAAAGGTTCTAACGTTGAACTTTGAACTTTGAACATTGAACAGCCCTTAAGGAGGGATTATGGAAGGCGAGAGAACTGATATCGACGGCTATGGCGATGGGGCCCCCGGAACGGTCGACTATCCTAACGTGACGGACGGCAACATGGACGAAGGCGACGGCACGGACCCCGAGGACAACGGCGGGGATAACGGCGGAGACGACGGGACGGACGACGGCACCGACGACGAATAGAGACGTTCAAAGTTCAAGGTTCCAGGTTCAAAGTTTGGGAAAGAGGGCGGTTTCAACCTTGAACCCTGAACATTGAACCTTGAACATTGTCCGCGCCGCAGGCGCGGGTGAGCGAAGCGAATGATTAACGCATCCGACATCATCGGCCCGAGCGGTATGGGCTTCACCAAGGAGATATTCGATATCCCCGACGACGACGGTTTTACCACGTTCGTCCTCGGGGTCATTACCGAACAGTCCACCCTGCTCGAAGGCAGGGTCGGGGACCTGGTCTATAACTCGACGGTCGCTCCGACGCCCACGCAGGTCGCGCGGGTGGAAAAATGCCTTACCGCCGCCGAGCTGCTCGACAGGCGCATCAACAAGCGCCTGGTGAACGTCCTCGCCGCCGGCCAGGAGTTCGATGTCAAATCCGAAACGAAGCAGCGGGACGACTACCGGGCCGAGGCGGAGAGGATCATCAACCAGAACCTGCTCGTGCTGACCACCAGCAGGGGCACCGAATCGGGCGACTTCGCCTCCGGCGTGCTCGTGACGACGCACTTCCGCCGGCGTGAAGGGTTTTTATGGGGACGATGAGGCGTTCAATGTTCAAGGTTCAAGGTTCAAGGTTAGAAACTTTGAACATTGAACGGCTTTATGAAACAGGGGGTTTTCAACTTTGAACGTTGAACATCGAACCTTGAACGGTTTTGAGCGCAGCGAGGAACCCTGATGCTCGACATAAGCGTGACCGTCGAAGGCGACAAGGTAGTGATCGAGAACCTCGATGCCCACGCCGCGAGGATCCCCGCCGCCATAGACCGCGCCCTCACGCGCGTAGGCACCGGCGTCTTCGAAAACGCCCAGTATTGGCTCAGCGGGGCAGGCGGCGCATCGAAAGACCAGCGCACGGACTATGTCGGCTTCACTAAGAAATCCGGCGATAAGGTCATGTTCCGAAGTTACGAAGGCGCGGGCGCCTACCCTGTCCCTGCCCGGACAGGCTTCCTGAGGCAGCTCCTCGATTGGCTCCATCCGGGTGAAGCGAAATCCGGTCCTGCCGGCTCGTTCACCGCCGGGCCTTTCGAGACCGTCATCTTCGATTCCGCCCTCTATGCCCGCGTCATCCGCGAGGGCACCGGCTCGTCCCGCAAGTACGGTCCCAGGGATTACCTCACGGACGGCCTCACGCGCTTCGACTCAGGCGGCGCGATAAAGGCGATTTTTGAGGAAGAGATCGAAAAGGAGACGAAATGAGAAGGTCAGGGGATGTTCAAGGTTCAAGGTTCAAAGTTCAAAGTTGGGAAAAGAGCGGTTTTAACCTTGAACGTCGAACGTTGAACATTGAACAGGCTTTTGCTCCCTGCTCCATGCTGCTTTTGCTGCTCTTGGCTCTCTGCCCCGCCCTCGCCGGCAACGTCTCCATGACCGAGGTCCAGCGGCACGACACGTACTCTTACTCCTGGGTGCTGGCCACGAACCAGACGTCATCCGGGGCGAGTGAGACCGCCGTCAACGTCCAGTACTGCAAGGGGTCGAAGGTCCTGGAGATCGATACCGCCGGCTCGCCGGTCAATATCGCGGTCACCGTCAACGAGGACGCGAACGGCGCGGCAACGAAGAACCTGACGATAACGAGCGCCGGAGCCACCAAGCTGGCGACGATGCACCACATCACGTCGCTCTACGTGACGAGCGCGATCACCTCCGGCTCGATAACGTCCATCCAGTTGAGCTGCGAATGAAAGCTAAAAGGAATGTTCAAAGTTCAAGGTTCAAAGTTCAAAGTTCCCAAGAACTGTTCAAGGTTCAAGGTTCGGGGTTCAGGGTTGGGAAAAAGACGAGGGTTTCAACATTGAACGTTGAACATAGAACCTTGAACAGCCCCGAAGGGGCAACATTGAACGTTGAACATCGAACATTGAACAGCCGTTTGCTCCGGAGCGCCAAAGGCGCGAGCTCCATGCTACTTTTATTCTCTCTGCTCTTTTTGTTCCCCGCCGCTGTTGTCGCCGATCCGGACTGGATAGGGGCCGATTGGGAGGTCCTTGACGGGAATTGGGCCGGCTCAGCGGGACAGGTGCTTACTTCGAACGGCCCTGCCGCACCCCCCACGTGGGAGTCCCAGGTGACGCCCGCCCAGGGCGGGATTGGCGTAGATTCCTCCGCGCTCTCCGGCTATCCTTCCCTCTCCGCCGGCACCTGGTCATTCCTCAACGCCGCCCAGCTCAAGGCCGCCCTCGGGTATTTCACCTCGGCCGATTTTCCTGTCTCTGCCTCTGTCGGCGGCTGGTCAAACGGGCAGCCGGTGAACAATTCGGCAAATGTCGCCATCACTGGAGGGACGATAAGCGGGACAACGGTTAGCGGTCTTACTTTGACATCCAACGCCGATGGCTTTTCCCTTGCCGGTGGCACGACACCAAGGACGTTTACTTTTCTTGGCGGGGCGCTTACCCTGACGGCACCATCAGGCGGTGCAACACTTGATTTAGCGACGGGCGCAGGCACAGGAAAAGTTCAGACGTCCGATAGCAACGGAAACTCGTCTTGGCAAGCTCCCCCTTCCGGCACGGTCCCCGATTCAGGGACCACGGCGGGCCGCCCCCTTCAGTCTACCGGCTCCCATACTTGGGGCGTCGGCGGCTACAGTCTTTTGCAGGTCCAGCCTTCCGATGATAGCAACGGTGGTATCGTCCTCCAGTCCCTCAGCGGCAACACAGCGCAGATATACCGCAAGGCGACAAGTTCCGGAGCATTGACCTTCAGAAATAACGCGACAGAAACCCTTTACATCCTCAACGGGCAGGTGGGCGTAGGCATAATCCCGAGTGCTTCTGCTGGCCAATTACTTATTCAGCAAGGCTCAAATGACGGCGGGGGCGGTCTGACCTTCTATTCGACTGACAGCTTTACGAGCCAAATATACCGTGAAGGCACATCGACGGGTGGCCTCGCTTTTCGGAACAACGCCACTGTGACGGCTTGGATCGGGGGCGGCTATTTCTTCGTCGGCACGGAAGCCATGGGCTATGACGTGCAGCCTCTCATGGATCGCAAAACCCTTACCTCCCGGTACAACTATGTCGGCCAGCAAATCTATCAGGAAACCTTTTCCTCTACGGGTGGCTGGACGGCTGCCACGACGACCCTTGCGGCAGACGCGACCAATTATAAGGTCGGCACACAGGCATTAGAGGCAACGCCTGACGGGACGGCGACTAACAACCATTTTTACAAGACCATCTCGGCAACAAATCTTAGCGGCTGCCAGGGAATGCTCCGCTTTTACATCTGGCCGGGCACTACAGGGCAGACTACAGATTTTTTGAGGATCACGGGAATTAAAGTCATTCTGACGGACGGCGGAGCAAAGACCGCGACGTACATTCTCTGGGACTCGACTCACACGCCGGGTGTTTCCTGGTACGAAGCGCCTATTGTTTTCGATGATCCAGACTCTCAGGATTCGGGGTTTACACTTACAACCGTCTCAAAGATAGACTACTATCTCACCGTCAACGCGATAGGCGACATACCATCGGTCACGTTCGATGAATTACTTGCCTTCAAAAGCCGCAACTCTACCGGGTACGTCCTTGCCTATACGGACGGCACGTATTCTCAACAATATGCATTCGCGGCCTATCTGCGCTCCCTGCCGCTTACGGCATCCGGCGCTCACGGCAAGGCGTCCGTAACGTTCAACACCTGCCCGCTGGAAGTGGGTGTGGCGAGCCATCTGACGCTCGCGCAGTTTCAAGACCTCATTGCATCGGGTCACAGCCTTGGCCTCTACACGGCGCAGCCAAGCTCGACAAACTGGATAAGCCTCACGGCCTCGCAAAAACTTGCGGCCATAGCTTATGCACAGAACTATTTTGCCGCAAATAACCTGCCGAGAGCGCGGGTGATGAGCCTTGTGGGTGACTACGGGTGGACCTCCTATGACCATTATACCTTCCTCGGCCAGTATGCCGATATAGTTGTGGGCCATCAGAACTTCGGCGGGTCTACTCACATAACGTCTCTCTGGGACCAGCGGTATGCCCCTTTCGCTTCATGGGTCTATTCCGCTGCCGGTCTCCAAACCTTAACGGCGACGGTCAACACATCAACGAATGTCGTCACCCTCGGCTCTACCGTTACATGGACAATCGGCTATCCGAAGCCCGTCAAATTCAGCGGGGATGTGATGCCTACGGGGATTACGGCAGGCGCGATATACTGGGCCGAAATGCTCACCAACCAGACCTGTAATATCTACCCTACGGCGCATGACGCGGTAGCCGGCACGAACATGATGACGTTTGCCAGCGCGGGCACAAATGTTTCGGTTACTTCGACACCCGACCCGGCATGGGGGCAGAGGGTCTATGCATTGATTAAGAGCAGGGGCTTGTGGTCCTGGGGCGGGCATGTCAACTCAACTAACTCATTAGCAAACGGCATGTTCGACGCCGATGCTTTCGCCTCGATGGTCAACAGTGGGGACGCGCAGTTTGTGACCCCGGATGAACTGATAGCAGGGACGGCAGGATAAGGCCCCCATGACCACCCTTGAAGCGGCACGCGGAGGATGAGATGGCAACGGTGATCGTAGAAATAGCGGTTGGTTTTCTCGTAGCAATCTTTGGCGGGGCAATAGGATCTCTGATCACCATTAACATCCTCAAGGTTAAGGTCGAGGCCCTGGAGGAGTGGAAAGAGAAAATGGAAGCTAAGGTCGTGTTTAAGGACACTTGCACAGAATGTAAGGGTAATTGGGTCGGCCAGGTAGGGGAACTGAGAAAGGATATGAAAGACGGCCTGGAGAAGCTCGACGGCAAGATAGACAAGGTACTGCAGAGGTTAACGAAATGAAACCCTCCGACGCGAGAAGCAGCAGAGACAGCAGAGACAGCATAGAGCATGGAGCCCGCGCCAAAGGCGCAGCAAAGAGCAAAGAAAGCATAGGGCATAGAGTTTTTAAAGCTCCACGCTCTCTGCTCCATGCTCTCTGCTCCATGCTAACGCCGGAGGCGTTATGAGACCGGAAGATATGAAATACTTCCATGCGCTTTCTGCGGACCGAATCGGCGGGGAGACGGTCTTCCTCGAGGCCGGCGGGGAGAGCACGGAAGGCAAAGTCGCCGTGGCCTGGGTAGTCAAGAACCGCGTCGACCATCCGAGCTTTCAGGGCAACGACGTGGCTACGGTCTGCTTTCACCAGGCGGCCTTCAGCTGCTACCTCTCGGTCGACAACCCCGAGTATCTCAAGGCCCGGGCCATCGCCCAGAACTTCGACGCCTTTGCCGACCCGAAGACGCACGTCCTCACGCCGTTCAAGTGGGGCCCCGCAGACGCCGGCGCACTCTTTCAGTGTCTCGCGGTTTTCCGGGATGTCTGGGCCGGCAGGATCCCGAGCCCCTTCTCGACCGGCGACGTTTTCATGTACTACGCCCAGGGCAGCCCGAAGCCTTCCTGGGCGGACAAGTTGCAGCCGGCATCGCCGGCGCAGATCGGCAAGCATTTGTTCTATCGCGGGCGATAGAACAGCAAAGGCAGCATGGAGCATAGAGATGTTCAAGGTTCAGGGTTCAAGGTTTAAAAACAGACGGGGTTTTAACATTGAACACCGAACCTTGAACGGCCTTTTGCTCTCTGCTCTATGCTCTATGCTCCAGAGCGAGCACAGCGAGCGTGCTCCATGCTGCTTCGAGCGTAGCGAGGAGAAGTGATGGACCTTACAACCTTCAACCGCATTAAATCCACCCTTCGGGCTGGCGATTGCCTTCTCTACAGCGGCAAAGACCTCTTGTCCGAAGCAATAGAAAAGCTCTCGCACAGCGAGTATTGTCATGCCGGGATGGTGATGGTCTTTTCGGAATACCCTGACATTGTTCTCACCGTGGAGGCCGAAGCAACGGGCGTTGTGATGTATGACCTCGCCGGGAAGCTGGCCAGGGAGACGAAGAAGTGTACGGTCTTTCCGCTGAAGCCCGAATACGAAGCCAAGCGACACGAGATAGGGCTTTGTGCCCTGAAATTCCTCGGCATGAGTTACGACTACACGGACCTTTTCAAGCTGGCCGTGGAGCGGGTAAAAATTAATCCCAAGAATACCGTATGCTCGGAAATGCTTCAAAGATGTTACGGAATCCAGGGGGATATTCTGACACCGGGCGACCTTTCAAAATTGGCGATCTTCGGGCCGCCCATCAAACTATAGGAGGATTTATGAGACTATTTAGATTTTGTGCAGTGTTCGTGCTCATCGTTTTTAGCATGGCTTTTCTCTCGGCGTGCGCGACGACCCAGCAGACGGAGAGCGTAGCCGTCACTTCCTACCAGGCGACGGGCTCCGTGCTCTCCCAGGTCCATGCAAGCGCCGTGGCACTGAAGGCGGCAGGGAAGCTCAGCGCGGCGCAGGAGGCGCAGTTCAACACGATCTACGCCCAGGCGGTGACGGCCTACAAGGCCCTCGGCGACGCGCTCATACTCGCCATCGAGACGACCGACGCGGCGAAGCAGGGCCAGATTCAGGCCAACATCGGGACACTGACTATGCAACTCGCGGCGCTCGTGACCCAGGTAGCAACGTTTATTCAAGGGGTGAAGTGAATGGACGGAGCGGCGGTGATGAAGTACAGCGATGCGCTAAACGCCTTGGCGAGAATGGTGATCCTCTCTCCCGAATTGAAGGCGCTCGTCCAGGCTCTTAAGGAAGCGGAGGTAGGAGAGGACCAGCGCACGCAATTCATTACCATCAAGCTCGACATCATCAACAATACGGCATCGTCGAGCATGGACTATGCGTTTTAAGCCCTTCGGGGCACTTTAAAGGAGGACCGTATTATGGATCCGGCAACCTTAGCAATCGCAGTGGGAGGGCTTGTGCAGTTGACACAGGCCATAGTAACGGAGATCCAGAACAACAAGAACCTGACCGCCGAGACGCAGGCCCAGCTCATCGCGCAGATACAGCAAGCCCAGGCCGCCGTGCCGACGGACCCGGTGTAGTCCCATGCCACCCGTAGCGGCCTTACCGGCCCTCTTTACAAACCAGTGGATGGGCTACGTGGCAGCCAACTATTCGTTGTTCATGGCGGCAATCCCCGGCGCCGTCCTTTTCATCCTCAAGATCATCGCGATCTATCACCCGAGCGTGAAGACGGACAAGGTCCGGGATCTCATCGAGATGTGGGCGCAGCCTAAGCAGCCGGCCATACCGGCCGCTCCCGCCGCTCCCGCCGACCAGGCGATGAAAGCGCTTACGGACGCAGTAAACCAAACCCAATAGGAGGGCATATATCATGGACGAATTAACTCAGGCAGTACAGGGCTTGATCGCAAGGTTCAACGCGCTCAAGGCCGAAAACCAGACGTTGAAAGACCAGCTTGCGGCAGCCCCTACGGCGGATGCGCTCAAGGCAATCACCGATCAGGCGAACGCCGCGCAGTAATGATGTTCAAGGTTCAGGGTTCAAGGTTCAAGGCTTACGGATGTTCAAGGTTCAAGGTTCAAAGTTGGGGAAAGAGAGGAATTTAACATTGAACCTTGAACCTCGAACCTTGAACGCCCCAAGGGGGCAACATTGAACATTGAACATAGAACCTTGAACATCTCCATGCTCCAGAGCGCCGGAGGCGCGGGCTCCATGCTTCCTTGCTCGCTGCCGGGGCAGCGATGACCAGCATCAACCCGGCGCTTGACGCCGTAGTTACGGCCCTCGGGTCGGACGCCCCCCTTTCCGCCTTTTGCCAGGCCGCGTGGGGGAAGGCCCTCACTGTCCTGCGCACCTTCCGCCGCAGGGTGGAGATATCGACGGCCGATCTGCCGATCTGCCTGCTCACCTGCCCGAAGAAGGTGCCGGGGCGCTACATGGATTTTCAAATCGAGGAAGCGTACACGGCCATGCTCTACGCGGGCTTCCAGCAGAAGGACCCGTACGCCGCGCAGTCGCAGTTGATGGCCTTCGAGGAGCTGATCGAGAACGCCCTCCTTTCTTTCCGCATCTCGGGGGTATTCCCGGACGGCGTCCAGGACATAAGACCGGCAGATGCGATCAACGACGAGGGCACGCAGGCCCCCGTCTATTTTCTCGTTAAGAGCGTCGAGATAGACGCCCTGCGGGACATTCCGGGAGGATAGCAGATGGAGACGCGCTACAGGCTCAAAGCCAACGAGGAGAACTTCCGGGTCGTCGACGGACCTTTCGCCAACAGGCAGTACCATCTCGACCGGACATACGCGCCGGCCGATATCCCGCCCGAAGAGGCCCGCCGCTTCGAGCAGGTGCCCGATCCCCCTGACGGAAGCATGGAGCATGGAGCAGAGAGCAAGGAGCAGGGGCAGCAAAAGCAGCAGGGAGCACGGAGCATGGAGCAGGGAGCGGGGGCAGCCCCGGAGCCTCCTCCGCCGCCTCCTACGCCCGAGACGAAAGCGACGGGTCAGGAAGCGCCGGGTGCCGAGCAAGGAGCATAGAGATGTTCAAGGTTCAAGTTTCAAAGTTGAGGAAAGAGAGGAATTTAACATTGAACGTTGAACATGGAACCTTGAATGGTTTTAACGCCCCCAAAGGGGGCAACTTTGAACCTTGAACATTGAACCTTGAACAAAAAAGAGAGGTGACCCATGAGCTATGACACCCAGCGCATCTACAAGCCCGATTTTAACCTCCTCGCCGTCTCCCTGCTTTTGCAGGAGACGGCCCTTAACACGGAGCAGGCCCTTTCCCACACCATGATGGTCGACCAGGGCGACCTGATGGTCCTGACGCCCAAGCGCGAGACAGACGCGGGCGAGTTGACGGGGATGGAAGAGCCCGACATCGTCTACAACCTCGGCGCAGAGTCTTCCATGAACCTCACCTTCAACAAGGCGAAGGCCCAGGACTTTCTCCTCTCCTACGCCTACGGCCTTGGGATAGACACGCCCGCCGCCTGGGGCGGAGGCTACCAGCACGCCATCATGCCTACCGCCCAGATGAACCTGCCCTCCTGACCGTCGCCCAGCGCATGGGCAAGACGATCTGGAAGTGGCGCATGGCCTCCATGTTCGTCGACTCGATCACCTCCACCTTCACCAAGGACTCCTGGGCCAAGTGCGTCACCGCCCTCAAGGGCACCGGGAAATATACCGCGAACATGACGGAGGAGACAATCACGGCCGCTTACGACGCGGCGACCCTGACCCTCGCGGCCAACGGGGTCCAGGGCGCCGACGCGCCCACCAGGCTCCAGAACGTCCACCGCATAAGGGTGGTAAACCCGTCAGCGCCGAACGAGTGGGACGAAGTCTCCTTCTCGGTAGTCTCCGGCGCGGTCCCGGCCGTCATCACCATCACCCCCCCCGGCGTTCCCGCGACAAGCACCACCTACCAGGTCCTTTACACGCCCGTCGAGCCTGCCTGGTGCTCATTCCCCGTCTACGTCGTCGAACCGCCGCTCCGCGTCACCGACCTCGTCGTGACGCTCGGCGGCATGTGGAGCGGCAGTGCCTTCGTCGGCGGCCGTACGATCGACAGCGAGATCACCACCATCGAGCACAGTTTCAAGAACCAGGTGGACGTGGAGTACCGCCCCGGGGGCACCGGCACTTACGCCAACTTCGCCCAGCGCCAGGGCAGGCAGCAGAGCCTCAAGCTCGACCGGCAGGCCCGCGAGTACATCCTGCAGCAGGCCATCGCGGACAACGAGTACTTCGGCGTCCACATCAAGGCTACCGGTTCGACCTTCGAGGCCGGCAAGAGCTACTACGTCGAGCTGATCTTCCCCCGCTGCAACATCCTGAAGGCGCCTGTCAAGATAGACAACAAGTTCCTGGGCGAGGAAGGCGACATCCAGGTGCTCCAGGACTCGACGTATGGCAGCATTATGGTCAATATAGGGAACAAGATAGCCACGGCGGCAGGATAAGCGGGGAGCAGGGAGCATAGAGGATGTTCAAGGTTCAACAAAGGGCTGTTCAAGGTTCAAGGTTCAGGGTTCAGGGCTTGGGAGGTTTTCAACATTGAACTTTGAACTTTGAACATTGAACGCCCCCAAAGGGGGCAACATTGAACATTGAACATAGAACCTTGAACGCCCCCAAAGGGGGCAACATTGAACCTTGAACATTGAACGTTGAACAACAAAAGGAGCGAATATGCTTGTATTCCGCGACATTAATGTGGAGACGCCGCCGGACGGCGAGTGGTACGAGCGCCAGATATGGGGCGCGAAGGTGCGCTTCAGGATCAGGGCCCGCACGCAGGCCCTCGTCGAGAAGATCCGCAACGCGCACAAGAAGAAGATCAATGGCCGTGATGTCTACGACGAAGAGAAGATCTCCGACGACGTGCTGGACACCATCCTCCAGGACTTCGAAGGCTTCGGCGAGGAGCTGCCCGACAAATCCGTCCAGCCCTTCGATGTCAATCTCGAGACCAAGAAGAAGATCCTCTTCATGGAGGTCCCCTTCGGCGAGCAGTCGAACTTCGTCTGGGTCTTCGACCGCGCCAACCAGGCAGCCTTCATCGTCCAGGAGGAAGAAACAAAAAACTCCTAGCCCTCGCCGCAGGTTTTTGCGGTGAGGGAGAGCCGGTCGAAGTCCTCCCGGGCAACGCGGAAGTCTGGTCCGTCATCGAGATCTGCGCCGGCCAGTGGAGGACCGCAGTCCAGGCCGTCGCCGGGCAGGGCTTTGTCGAGGTCCGCACGAGCTATCTCGGCTTCGATCTGCCCGCCGCGCTCGCCGCCGCCCGCTCCCTGGGCATCGTTGCCGGCCCTGCATTCCTCCGCAACCTCCGGACGTTCGAGGCCGAGGTCGTCTCCATCCTCGCCGACGGCGGCACGAAGCGCTGCACGCCGGCAAAGCGCAAGGCCTGCGCCTTTCAATACGGCAGTTATTTGGACTGGACATGCGAGCACTGCGAAGAAAACCCGGCGCGAAGGCGGCCGGCTGAGCATAGAGCGTAGAGCATGGAGCAAGGGCAGGATATCCGCTATTTTACGTTGTGGTAATATACCCTGAAGTAATATACCCTGAAGTAATATATCTGAAAGGATATACTTGACATACCTTACTGTTTTACCGGCAACGTAGGTGCCTATCATCGGAATTTCCTCCAGCCGCACTTTCTTTCTAAAAACCAAAAAATAATTCTTGACAATGCGTAACTGTTAGGCATACACTATATACAGATACAAAATACAGGCCGCCTTGGCCTCAGACAAGGAGAAAATCATGGGTTCACTCGACAGACTTCCAAAACACGAGAGCAATGACGGATATCTGCACAGGGTCTGCATCCCCTGCGTCTACAACAGCGGTCGAAGAGCGACGGTACGGGTGACAATAGGCCATCCCGAGGTAATCGACATCGGCATCGATACCGACCGGCAGCGCCCGTACCAGTCCGTTGTGGACGGGTACCTGCACATCGACACGGAATCAATTGTCCGCGACTTAGAGACCGATCCTCACGCCCCCATAGTCGGTTACCGACACAAAGAGGCCCTGGAAATGGTGGAGATGATAAAAGGCGTCAACACGCATTACTTCGCCGGCGACCTCCAGGTATTGAGCGATGACAAGATGATAGCCGATAGCCGCTGCCGGCGAGAAAGGGGCATGCGGGATGTTCTCAGAGACGTCGGGGACGCATGGAACGACTATTCCAGGACGTTGGATTTCGCATGGTGTCTTTCGGAATACAAGAAGCCCGCATGGTGGCGCGGCCTCACCGGACGGGCAGGATATGCCCTGTCCAAACTGAGGAAACAGCATGAGAGGGTAGAGCGGCTTGTCCCCCTCTCGGATGCACACCTTGGAGGTACCTGGCAGCGCTTTTACATGGATAATTCATGGCTCGATCAGGCCGCGGCTATCAAGGGCGGCAGGATATACCTCGCGTAGGGGTGCGCCATGGCTAAATACACCGTCACCTGCCCCCGATGTGAAACAGATTACCGGGTAGATCTCATCGGCCCTTCCCGCGACCGTGAATGGAAGCTCGACAATTTCGATTGGACCTGCGACGAATGCCGCGAGAAAGCCCAGGCCGAGGAGAACGCTGCAGCAAGCGCGGCAAACGCCGCTTCCGGCCTTCCCGCGCTCACCGGTTCGGAAAAAATGATCGCCTGGGCGGAGACCATCCGGAAGCAGAAAATCATCACCATCGATGATTACATCGAGCGATACACCGGACATCATCCCCTGGATGAGCGGCTGCAAGCCGCTATTGGCGGCCTGAAAAACCGCACATCCGCCCGCTGGTGGATTGACAACCGTGACCGCCACGTCGAACAGCTCCTCCGGGAAGAATATGCCGTCACGGAAAAGCCCCTTCCGCCCGAGGATAAGAAGGCCGCAGAGGAAGCAAAGGCCGAGGCCCTGGCAGAGGCCACGGTCCGGCCGCCGAAACCTGTCACCGAGACCGTCGCGGAGATCCGCATCTCCGGCCCCGTCGTGGAGATCCTTTTTTCTGAGAAGCGCGAAGATTTTCGCCAGATCGTGCGTTTTCAGCTCGGCTACACATGGGCAGAGACGCGCTGGCGCCGTCAGATCGAGCTCATCAACGGTACTCCCGAGGACCGTGCGGCCGAGGCCGGCAACCGCCTCCTGGCGGGAGGTTTTTCCATCCGCATCTTCGATGACAGCCTTCGTGTCCGTGCCGTCTACGGCACCTACGAGCCCGAGGCGAAGCGCTGGGTGATGGCGCTTACATCCGGCTCGCATGTCGGCTGGTTTATAATCAAGTGGCCCAGGGAGGAGGACTTCTACAAGGCCGCCAAGCGCATCCACGGCGCCCGCTATGCAAAACCCTCCATCATCGTCCCGCCCGAGCAGTTCGCGGAAGTCCTTGATTTCGCGGAGATGTACAAATTCGGGATAAGCGCCGGTGCTCAAAGAGTTATCGCTGCGGCCCGCCAGGTCCGCGAGAAGGCGCTCACGGCCTCTCCCTCCGTCCCTTCCGCCCGCCGCCTACCCGCGCCCGGGGAGGTCCCGTCCGAGCTCGCCGTGCCCGCCGACGTCGGTATAGCCGATGAATTTATGGAGGAGGAGCCGTGACCGTTCTCACGCCCCTCCTGCCCCACCAGGCCGCCGCGGTCTCCCGCCTCTTGCCCGCCCGCATAGGCGCTGCCTTCATGGAGATGGGCACCGGCAAGAGCCTCACGGCCATAGAGTTGATCTCCCGCCGCCAGGGCCGCATCTCGTGCGTCATCTGGTTTTGCCCGGTATCCCTCAAGGAGACCATCCGCCACGAGATCCTGAAGCACACGGACGCGCCCCCCGATAAAATCCACGTCTTTACCGACAAGACAAACGAGCGCACCGTCCCGCGCGTATTCTGGTACATCGTCGGGATAGAATCTATGAGCGCCTCGCGCCGCGTGATCCTGACGGTGAACGCGATCGTTGACGAGGCTTCCATGGTCATAGTCGACGAATCGAGCTACATCAAGGGCCACCGGTCGGCCCGTACGGACTGGATAACGCGCATCGCCGAGCGCGCCCGCTACCGGCTCATCCTGACTGGTACGCCCCTCTCCCAGGGCGTGGTCGATCTGTTCGCGCAGATGCGCTTCCTCTCTCCAAAGATACTCGGCTACAGCTCCTTTTATTCTTTCGCGGCGAACCACCTGGAATATTCCGAGAAATTCCCCGGCCTGATCGTCCGCAGTCACAACACGGCCTATCTCGCCGCAAAGATCAAGCCCTATGTCTACCAGGTCACCAAGAAAGAATGCCTGGACCTGCCGGACAAGCTCTATTCCTCGCGCTATTTCTCGATGACCTGGGAGCAGCGCGACGCGTACGAGCGGGCGAAGGACGAGATCCTTGCTTCCATCTCCGAGGACGACTGGAATTCGTATACGATCTTCCGCCTGTTCACCGCCCTGCAGCAGATCGTCTGCGGCTTCCTCAACCATATCGACCCGAAGACCCGCGCCGTGACGACTGAGGAATTTAGCCATTGCCGCATCGATATGCTCATGGATCTGATAGGCCGCGTCCCGGAGGGCGAGAAGATCATTATCTGGGCGAAGTACCGGCACGACATAGAGGAGATCGCCCGCGAGCTTACCGCCCGCTTCGGCCAAGGCTGCGCCGCGCTTTTCTACGGCGACATCCCGGAGGCGAAGCGTCCCGCCCAAGTTGCCCTTTTCCGCGCCTCCGCCCGCTTCTTCCTCGCCACGCAGAGCTGCGGCGGCCATGGCCTCACGCTGAACGAGGCGCACCAGGTGATCTTCTACAATAACGGCTTCAAATACTCGGAGCGCCTCCAGGCCGAGGACCGCTGTCACCGCATCGGCCAGGCCGCGCCGGTCACCTACATCGATATCATCTGCTCGGACTCGATTGACACGCGCATCGACGACGCCCTTGCATCCAAGGGCAATATCGTGCAACAATTCAAGGCGGAGATCGACCGGGTGAAGGGCAAGGGCAAGCTAAAGGACCTCATAAAAAGCCTATGAAACGGTACCTCACCAAAAACGTCTACGACGCGGCAATCGAGCGGCTGAATCTCGTGTTCGATGAGTTCCCCCGCGTTTGCGTCGCCTTCTCCGGCGGCAAGGATTCGACCGTGCTGCTCCACCTCGCCCTCGAGGTCGCCCGCCGCCGCAACATTGCACCCGTCTATGCGATGTTCCTCGACCTGGAGGGACAGTACAAAAGCACGATCGACCACATCAGGGAAATGTTCGCCCTGCCGGATCTCGTTTCTTACTGGATGTGCCTGCCTCTCAACCTGCGCAACGCCGTATCCGCGTACTTCCCCTATTGGTGCGCCTGGGAGCCCGGCCGCGAGGCGGATTGGGTGCGCGACATGCCCGACCACCCATCGGTCATCAGCGACCAGGGCTATTTCCCCTTTTACAAATACCGAATGGAATTTGAAGAGTTCGTGCCGGAATTCAACGAGTGGTTCGCAGGCGACGAGGGCGGCGCCACGGTGGTGGCCATCAGGGCGGATGAAAGCCTTAACAGGTTCAAGGCGGTCCGCAAATCCGCCGCCAAGAAGAAGTGCGCTTATAAGGACATCTACTGGTCTTCCATGCACAAGACAAAAAGCCGCGCGGTCACTTTCTATCCGATCTACGATTGGCGTTTTGAGGACATCTGGGCCTATATCGGCAAGCGCGGGCTGCCGTACAACAAGCTTTACGATTATATGTACCTCGCCGGCACGCCCCCGGCCGAGATGCGCATTTGCCAGCCCTACGGCGACGACCAGCGCAAAGGCCTCGATATGTTCCATAAAATCGAGCCCGATACGTGGTTCCGCATAGTCCAGCGCGTCGAGGGCGCAAACTGGGGCGCTCTTTACGCGCGGCAGAAATTCCTAGGTTATAAGGGGGGCCTCGGCCTGCCGCCGACATTCGCGACCTGGCAGCAATATGCAGAATTCCTGTTGCGCACCATGCCTCCCGACCTGGCGGCCGTGTTCCAGCGCCGCATCGATGTTTTCTTTGGCTGGTGGGCGGAGCACGGTTACCCCTTGAGCGCGGTCCCCGACGATGGCGACCGCGAGCTGGAGGGAAAGAAGTTGCAGCCCTCATGGCGCCGGGTAGCAGTCTCGATCCTGAAGATGGATATGGGAAAAGGTCTCAGTTTCGGTTTTCACCGGGGCGATACGAACCGCCTAATGGAGATAAAAGAGAGGTACGCGGACCTATGAACAATCTTTTCGAATCGGCCATCTCAGAGCACCTGGAGAAGATATGCAGCCTGTTGGACCTGATGCCGCTGGAAGACCGCGTGGAGGCCCTGAACGCGATCAGGCAGAGGCTGCACGATGCCAGCCCTTTTGCCGATGAGCCCGTGGATTGCGTGCTCTGGGTCGAGGCGGACAGCGTCAGGGGCAACGACTACAACCCCAACCGCGTCGCGCCCCCGGAGATGCGCCTGCTGGAGCATTCAATGGTCGCGGATGGAATAACGCAACCTATTGTAGCCTACGCCGAGGCGGCCGCCGCCGGTTACACGGTGATCGACGGCTTCCACCGCACCCGCGTCTGCAAGGAATGCCGCAAGCTCCGGGAACGCCTTTACGACTACATCCCCGTGTCCACAATCAACGACCGGCGGCATGACATCAAGGACCGCATGGCGGCCACTATCCGCCACAACCGGGCGCGCGGCGTGCACGGCGTCATCCCCATGGTCGATATCGTCGCAATGCTCATTCGGCAAGGGTGGACCGACGGCGAGATAGCAAAAGAGCTTGGCATGGACGCCGACGAAGTGCTAAGATTCAAACAATCGAGTGGCCTTCCGGAATTGTTCAAAGATCACGAATATTCCCGGGCATGGGAGTGAACCGATGAAATGTCCCCATTGCAGTAAAGACATCGCCGAGCACTTGATCATATCCGAGGCCGCCCGGATCCAGGGGCGCCGGTCAAAACGCACCCTTTCATCCGATGAGGCGCGGAAAATGGCCTTCCGGATGCATGACCTGCATGCCAAGCCGCGGAAGGGCAAGGGGGAAGACAAATGACACCCGCCTTTATCTCCATTGTCAATGACGCCGCCGACATCGTTTCTACCGACTACTGGGAGACAGAGAACGCGGCGAGGGGCGCCTATTACCTCTCCATTAATGCCGGGACGTTCCGTCTGCTCGTCCCTCCGGCGCTCGTCGGTGAGATCGAGGAATGGAGGACTGCCCGGGAGGTGATAGTCTCGCGCGGCCCGTGGCCGGAAAAAGGCCGGGCGGATGCGATAGAGATCCTGTTCGAGGACAGGAGCGACTCGCCGTATGTTGTCCACATCGGGACAGAGCAGGTCGACCGGCTCCCTACCGACGCGGACCAGGATCGTCCCGGCCGACCGCCCCGGTGGACCTTTACTGCCTGGGCACGGGGAGGCAAGGTCCTAACACTTCCTTGCAGGTACCGGAGAGTAAAACATATCCCCTGGCTAAAGCGGTTTTAGGCACGCCGATCGCCGCATAACTGGACGTGCGAGCACTGCAATAATTTCTGTTTTCTAACGTCCCGGCGTATGCTATAATTGAAAATCATGGCAAAAGAGCTACCGATTCAATGGATTTGCCCTTACTGCAAGAGGAGGATAGGAATCTATATTCTTTTTGCCACATTTGACATGATCTTTTCCCCCGCGAAATATTTCAAGTGTCCCTGTCAAAATCAAACCTCGGTTGACCGTTTAATGAATTACTGCACAAATGGAGGTGTGCAAGTTCTCTCTGATAAGTTACCATGAAAGGCGCACCATCCGGCCCCCGCCTTCACTTTATCTGTCATTCCCGCTCAAGCGCGGCAATCCGCTATCTTACCTTGTGGTAATATATCTGAAGTAATATATCTGAAAGTACATATTCGACAGCCCAAAGGGGCCTGTATGAATGCTAACCAGATTAGGAAACTGGCCGAATTAATGGACCCCACGATATGGAAAGACCGCAAATCGAGCATAAAGACCTGCATCAAGTTACTTAATACGATTATAACGACACATGCGACGCCAAGAAAAGGGACTGTTCGGCTACCAAGGCCCATGACCGCAAAAGAAGTCGGCGCAAAGATGTGGGCCCATCGCGAAGACCATCTCACTTCCTCCGGTTTGGTCAACGAGTCCGCACAGGATGAGGTACTTGCCTTACGGCCTTCAGTCCATTGAGATACATCTCGAGAGGAAGAACTGCTGGCCTGGCCCGTGGGTCAATGCGATGCTGTTTGTTCCGGCTCCGGATGCATGCCCGCTATGCATGGCCATGGCAAAGGAATATCCAATAGCCAAATGCCCCATCCCCGTATTGGATACGCATCTTGGCTGCCGTTGCTCGTACACACCGGCCCACTCGGAAACATACGGAGTTTCTGCCCAGCCGCGAAAAAGACGCACAGTCCTTGACATCATAAAGGGTTTCTTCAAGAAATAATCAATTTTCTACGGCGTTCCTGAGATCAGGCGGGCTATCTCAGCGGCAAACTGCTCCGTGCTTTCTTCTATGACGGGCCCTAACTTTTTCGCTTCCAGGTTGCCGGGCACCCGTTGCATCGTACTCACATTAAAAGGGCGCGCGTTGCCGTTGACAAGCATATAGCCGGAATATCCGAGCATGATGTCGAAGCCTGCCCACTTTCTCCCAAACTCAGGGTTGATTCCGGTTATGATGACGCGCAGACTGCCATTGTCCAGTTGCCGGGCTAAATTGCTGTCGCCGCATAATTTGTGGGCCACGATTGTCTCTATTGCCGGACTGATCTGGTAAAGCAGCTCGCCCGCGTAAGTTCTGAACAAAAGGCTCGTCTCGCCTCTGGCTGGGTATTCACTGGGACCGCATGATGGGGGTCTCTGGGTGTATTCGCTCATCACCACTCTATGAGAGGGAACGCAAGAGACCGCTAAAAAGATAAGACAGGCGGCAAGTAGCATCAAATTCGCGACAGGAACACCACAAGAAGTTTTCATATTCGATTTTATATCGTTGCACGGACAGCGATGAAAAGCAATCTCTGTTTTGAGGCGCCCTTTTTTGCAATCCCCTGCCGTACGATTTCCTCTTTTTCTGCTATTTCTGAAGCATGGCCGATAGTTCCGTAAAAATCATCAAAGGAGAATAACGATGCTTGACCTTAACATTACTATTGATGGTGATAAGATAGTCATCAACAATCTGGAGCGTATCGCCGACGAACTACCCGAGGCCGTGAACAGGGGCCTCACTACAATTGGTGCCGGCATATTCGACCGGGCGCGAGCCTGGCTAAGCGGCACGGGGGCCAAAGGCACTACGAAAAACCGAAAGTGGACGCCCCAACAGATCGATCCAGGGGGCTACCCGGTCCCGGTACGTACGGGATGGCTCCGCCAATCACTCAACTGGCTGCATCCGGGCGAATCAATGTCGGGCGACGCGGGTTCTTTCACAGCCGGCCCTTTCGAGACGGTGATCTTCGACTCCGCGTTATATGCCCGCGTCATCCGCGAGGGCACCGGCTCATCGGCAAAGTACGGCGCGCGGGATTACCTGACGGACGGGTTTACGGCATTCAGCTCGGAGGTAGGCGTCACCACGCCGATCGAGCAGGAAATAGCGAAGTTGATAAACAAGTGAGGTGCACGACCCATGCCTGGGCGTGGGTAGCCCAGTCGAAATTTCCTCCGGCCCCAATTCATTAATTGCACGATTCAATAATTCCGTCATTCCAAAAGGGACTTATTTTGTAATTCCCTCTTGAATGCGCTTCTGGTAGAATGTGAGAAAAGCAATAGAGGAGGACAATATGCGGCCAATCTCAAAAAAATCCTGGCTGGGTCTGGGTAGAGCAATTTTGGCTGGAAGCATCCTCATAATATTAATCGGTTGCGGTGCAGGAACCTATGTACCTGACCCCGGTTCCGTAAAGCAGGTTATGCGTTATGATGGGGCCGGGCTCCTACTTGCTTGCAGAGCAGATGACTGCCCCGGCCGGTGGCTGTCGACCTTTGGGCTGCGGCCCGTGGATCAGGCAGCCGTAACGGGAATAGGCTGGTGGCCTCCAGGCGTAACAATACAGGCTGTAGACCTAGACGCGCCCGTTTTCGTCAGGAAGGTCCGCGGGCCGGCGCAGACCGCCGGGGTAATGCTCGGGGATAGAATTATAGAAATAGGTGGCATACCAATTACCTCAATACGCGACATGGCCGCCTTGGCCCCCGCCGTGGCCGATCGGACGTATTCAATTAAGGTAGTAAGAGGCGAAGCGGAGATGACATTTCAAATAACCGCGGCACCAATGTTAACGGTCTACTCTCTTGACGAGCTGAAGGTAGCAGCGGACAGGTTCGATGAGGCTAAAGTCTTTAGGTCCCTTGCAAAACTAGACAACAGGGTAGATCCTATATCAAAGGGGCCGCTGTACTTTTTTGACCTCAATGTGTGCAATAATTTAGGTGCGGCCGAGGGCCGCAGAGTGCTAGAGGAACAAGGCAGGCGCGCGGCGGTTGGCTCCTTGGTCGGCGCCGCGCTCGGCGCGGGCCTCGGATATTCAACGGGTCGCGCCGTCGGTCTGGGCAACTCGGCATCTGGCGGAATAGCCGCTGCAGGGGCCTCCAGCGGTGCTGCAGCGGGTGGTATAACGGGGGCCGCATCCGTGGTTAATCAGGTTGATACTCTCCTGTACAATTGCATGATAAACCGAGGCTACAAGATGCTGTACTAGGCCGGCGGCAGTTCGCGCTCATTATTTTCTTGACATAGCCTCTAAGCTGCCGTAGCCTATTATTGCTACGATCTATCGGGGCTGCCCTTGGCCTCACGAAAGGGATTTTCTATTTTAAGGGCTGAAGTGTCCCGAGTGCGCTCATAAAACCGGTTTTTGACCGGGCCGCGAGGCATGGGCCGGCTTCCGATAGAGCCGTAGCAGCACTCGGGCTTTTTGCGTGCCGGCTAAAACCGAGGCTAAAAACTATCGGAGGTGCAGTATGAGGCAACTGCAAGGAGTGGTAAAGGGGCGGTGCGAGCATATTCACCATTGCCCGCTCTGTGACAGGCTCAAGCGTATCGTCAGGGCCAACGCGAACAATCTTCGGCTCAATCTCTACGGCCTGGCCCGGCCGAATGGCTGGATAGTCTGGCCGAAGGAGATTCTATACGATGTCCTCGTCCCCCTCTTCAAGATCGAGGAGGCCGCCTCGGCCTTCCATGTCCGCAGGACACAAAGCATGACCGAAGACGAGGCCGATGCCTACGCCGCCGCACATCTCTTAGCGGAGCCCTGGAGGCCCGAGGGCGCCCCCGAGGCAGACCGGTTCCGGCCGGAGCTCACGCTGGTCATGGGCGGTCTGGCACCGAGGGGGCCTGGCGGCCGGTGACCGTACCGCATATTTGCGAAAAGTGCGGTATAAAATAATTAGCCCTTACCGCACTTTTCCGACAAATTACCCCTTGACATGGGGTTTTATGGAGGTTAGACTCTCTGCGGAATGAACCAGAACTGTACATTTACAAATACATGTTTTCCCCGAGTGCGCCCATGTGGTGAGGCCTGGGCCGGCTTGTCTGGGCCGATTCCACACTCGGGGAAATCTTTTATTATCACAATTCAGCAAGTGACAGGCAAAGATGCCCATAGCGGATGACGGCTACAAAAAGGCCATAGATCAAACAAGAACCTGCACAAAATGCGGAAAGGAAAAGCCATTCACGGCTGAATATTGGTACATGAGGCGAGGAGGGCGGAAATGCAAAGAATGCTGCCGGGCTGGATATGATGAATGGTACGCGAATAATAAAGAAAAGGTTAAGGAATGGAGAGCAAAGAATGCTGCAAAACTTAAGAAACACAGCCATACTTATTACCTTAAAAACCGCAGGAAACTCATTAAGCAGTCCATAGAAAGGCAAAAGGAATACAGAAAAAGCAATCCGGAATGGCGCGACAAAAAGCGCCGCATCCAAAAAGCCTGGTGCGCCGCGAACCCGGAAAGGCGCCGCGAGCACTGCCGCGCAACGCACGAGCGGCATCCAGAGACTACCCGCAGAGGCGACGCCAAATCGCGGGGCGAGCTCCGGGACTGTTACCTTAAGTTCGTTCTAAGGCGGCGGGGCATAGATCCAACTCCACAGACAATAGAGATTGAACGCGAGAAGCTGCAATTGAGACGGCTTATAAAACAGATCAAGGAGGCTATGCATGGGTCTGATTCAGCAGGAAATAAAGGAACTGCGGCAGTTGTTGGCGGATGTGAAGGCCAAGCGCATAACCGGAGAGGAACTGGATGCTCAGATAAAGGTATACAGCCAGATCGAGAAAAGGACCAACCAGTTCCTACAGTCCGTCGCCTTGGCCGCTAAGTATGCCGAGAAGGGGAATAACGCCTATAAGCGCCTCGTCGCGGCCAACCTGATAGGCGACGGGGAGGCGATAGAGATAACACCGACGCATGAGACGGAAAAGATACTGTGCCGTGCTCAGGATAACGTGCTGATCGAAAGGGGGGAGTGCCTTGATTATTCGGGCCAGGAAGAGCACCGCTTCGTCTGCAAGGGATGCGAAGCCGGGGAAGTTACGAAGAAACTTTGCCTGCCCGACGGTGTATGACGCGCGGTCGGGGCAAACCAAGAGGAGAGAAGCATGGAGGAGCAGAAGGAGATAAGGTACACCAGCAGATCAAACGCGGTAGAGACGTTTTTCTTTAAGGGCGCGATGTACACGGTTCTCGATAATGCCGGCGCAGTGTTAATGCCTGACGCGGAGAACGATCATGGACACATAATCTACTCGATAAATATGATCATGCCCGCGCCAGGGGAATCCGGCGGGGCCGGTGAACCCATTGAAAGAGAAGTTCTAGGTCTCAAGGAACTTCACATGGACGGGCGCATGGGCAGGGTCTCCGGGTTCTACGAGACAGAGAAAGAGGCATGGGACGCAGCAGCGGCCTTCTTGGAAGACGTCGCTAAAGCCATAAGAGCTCGGAGCCTATAGCAATGAACAAAAATAACATGCGAGACGGCGGCGGCAATCCCTTCAATGATGCAAGTGCGCAGGAAGTCGACGAGGCTTTTTTAAAACTTTGGCTTGAGGACCCTGGCTTTCGCGAAAGGTCGCTTGATCGCCTCGCGGACATGATAGCCGCCAAGCCGGGAGACGTGCTCGTCGGGATCACGGTGACGCAGGCGATGATAGACGAGGCCGTCAGGATGCAGAAGTTTCTTGTCTTCTTCGCACAGGCCATGGGAAACGGACCCATGCAATCCCAATGAACCATCTAACACTAAATCAGGAAGGAGATATCACCATGGAAAAGAACACGGATTTTACGATCAGCAACATGACGGGCCTGGAAATAGCCCTAATGGAAGAAAACAAAAGTGCGGTAGAAACCTATTTGGAGAGGATCGACCGGGAGACCTCGAACGAGATGTTTAGGGTCATAGGGCAGCACTTCGGGTTCCCGACAGTGGAAATCCAGGGGGTCAGAAGGGCCTCCGCAGCCCATCTTGCCAAACTTTTGGGGTACAAAAACCCCCAAGGCCTCCTACATTTGCTCGATCGGTATGGTATTTCGGGGGTAATGGTGGGGGGATTTATACATTCTGTACGTATCCAAATAAAACAAGCACTTAGCCTCGACCCCGACGATAACCGCTCGATATTATTGGAGTACAAAGCGCTCCTCATAGCGGCCATGCAGAGCACCAACGAAGAGGCAAAGCCCATTAAACTCTACCTCCTGCGGTGTGAGTACGTCGCGCGCGTCGGCGCCGTGGCCTTGCGGCCTGGAACGCAACCTGCCACTTCGATAGACAACCCCATGGACAGGATGACCATGCAAAAGCTTGCAAAGCAGGCAAACGGGGGCGACCAATGGGCCATCTACGAGCTGAAGACGCATTATGGCTGGCCGGTGGAGCTCATAGCGGGCCTCACCGAGCCCGACGTCTCAGAGGTGGCCGCCACAATCTCCAGGCTGCTCAGAATAGCCTACGAAGAAAAGCTCACCGATTTCGGCCTCGAAGTTGGCGAGACATCTACCGGTTATTACGTCTATGGTAGAACCTACTGCCTCCACGAAACCTTTCTCAATATAATAGAGAAGCACCATCTGCAACGATTTTTCTCCCACCCTCAGAACCTTGGATGGATCATGGCGCGCGAGGCCGAGGCCCTTGCGGCCCTCGGGTGGGAACGTAAAAAGCACACAACATATCAAGGAGACCGCAGCAGGTACAGGTACGAGTATGCCCGGCCCAAGCCGGAACTGGCTAAAAAATAAAGGGGGCCTCAAATGCGATTAACCGTTTCCGATCTTTCAAGGGTGAACGTGACGTATAATGGGGACCTGGGTCATATCAGGCTCGAATGCCAGACCTGCAGTCATGTATGGTCCCCCAATCAGCCCCCAGGGGGCAGACGCTGGTACAACAACTGGTATCGCTGCCCGAATGGGTGTAATGCGGAACTCATAGTAAATCTGAGAAAAGGAGCAACGCCGTCCCAATAGCTAACCGATTTCAAAGGGCACCCCCTGAACCATGCGCCTTCGGGCGCAAGCGGGCCGTGGTCCTTCGGGGCTGCGGCCCTTCTTTTTGCAATCGCCTGCCGTACAATTTCATCCTTTTCTGTTATTTCATATTCATGGCAGATCAGAGCGTAAAGATCGTCATTTCGGCCGACGGCTCCGGTGCGGTCGCGGTTAGTAAGGAAGTCGGCCAGGCTTATCGAACGTTAGGCACGCAGTCAATCGCAGCTCTGAACGAGCAAAAGGCCGCCGCTACAGCCGCGTATGAGACAATAAAAAACTCAGGCATCGCCTCGGCCCAGGAGATCCGGCAGGCCCAGGGCGCTATGCACAAGCAAATCGCCCAATTAAACGAGCAACTGGTAGGCAATTACGGCAGCACAACCTCACAGATCAAGGAACATTGGCTTAGCCTGAGCGCCGGGGCCGTGACCGCAATTATGGCTATTAACAAGGTCGTAGGCTACATGGAAATCGGCGCGAAGGCCATGCAGATCGACCAGGCTTTTCGCACGGTAGCCGATGCGTCGAAGTTCAATGCAGATGCGTTTCTGGAGAACATGCACAGGCTGACCGCCGGGACCATGACCGATAGCGAGATTGCCCAGAAGTCCCTCAAGGGCATAACGCAGGGCCTGTCCGAGACCGACATGGCGAAGATCGGGGAAATGGCCCGCCTCAGCGCCCGGACCCAGGGCATCGATGTCCAGGAAGCCTTTGACCGCCTCACGGATTCGATCGCAAATAAGGTGCCCCGGGCGCTAAAGCAGTTCGGCCTGATCACGACCGAGCAAATGCGCCTCGTCACCCAGGGCATGGCCGCCGGCGTCGACGACATCAACCTGATGCAAATTGCATACATAAATTTGCAGGAAAAAGAGGCATTGACCGGAAAGGCCACGGACAATGCGACGGAGGCCATCCAGCGCCATCGTGCCGAGATACGTCAGCTCACGCAAGACATAGGGGTGGGCCTCGTCAATGCCCTCGGCGATGCCATTGAGGGGTTCAGCAAATTCAAGGACGTATATATGCCGGCCGTGCTGGGCGGGTTCTTGCCGCAGCCAGGGGCACAATTGCCCGTTGACCTTAGAGGGTACGCCAAGCAGCCAAAGGCAGAGCAGGGGCCGCCCGAATTGGCCTACGAGGCCGGCACCAACCCCGATCAGGCAAAAGCATGGGCCGATCAGCAAAGGGCCGATTGGCTGAAAAAAACACAGACAGAAATCAATGCCCCCAAAATAAAAGAGTTGAGGCTCGAATTCGAGGCCTGGAAAGTCTCTATCGAGAATTTGAACCCGGCACTTGACGAGACCGCGCGGAAGATGAACGAGGTTAACAAAGAGGCCGCCAAATACATCGCGGGCAAGCCGGGCGCCGCGCCGGGGACGACGATAGGGATCCCGAAAGGCGAAGTCGAGCAGCAGCAGGCCAAGGCCGCAGGATACCTGCAGCAGCAGGCGCTGCTCAAAAACGCCCAGATGAATGCCAAGATGCAGGAGGAAGGCGTCAAGCAGCAGGAGCAGTATTCGAAGGAATACGAGACGCTCTTCAACCAGGTTGCCGGCTCCCGCGTCAATGCCGAGCAGGTAGCCCTCGCCAAGATCGACACCGAAGAGAGAAAACGTGTCGCCCAGGCCAGCGAGCTTGCGCTCAAGAGCACGTGGGACTATGTGAACGCGAAAAAGATAGATACCATCACCGCCGAAGAATCCGAAAAGCTCCTCACGCAGATCCACGAGGACGCCGAGCGGCAGCGGCTGGCCTTGACCACAAAGAACCAAGCCGCGATGGCGACGGCCGAAAGCGAACAGCGTCTTGCGGCGATCGACTATCAGCAAAAAATGGGCCTCATATCGCCGGCACAGGGGATCTCAGCGAAGCTCGGCGAAAACCAGTCTTTGCTCTCAAGCCTTGAGGGATGGAAAGCCGGTCTCGAGGCCGCCGGGCAAACCGGGGACCAGGTGTACCAATCGATACTGCAGAAAATAAAAGCCGTAGAGAAGGCGACAACCGACCTTACGGTCGCCAACCAGGTTTACGTCGGCTCGTTTGGGGAAGGCATGAAGATCGAGATCCTCAAGTACTCGGCCTCCGTCAACTCGGCATTCAACGCGGGCGCGTCGCTCGCGAATACGGCCAGCAAGGCCATGGAAAACAGCTTTACCTCCTTTTTCGACGCGACGAGCAAGAAGTTTTTGGATTTCAACTCCCTGGCCCTCAGTGTATTCGGCGACATCGAAAGACAGGCAATTAAACTCGCGATCTCGCAGCCCCTCACAAACAGTATCATGGGCAGCCTTGGCGGCCTTTTCGGCGGAGGCACGCAGGTCGTTCCAGGCATCGCCGGAGGTCTGCCGGCCAATGCGCCCTACGTCCCCGGTTCTGCCCATGGGAACCTTTTCTCCGGCGGCCATCTCGTTCCCTTCGGCGCGGGAGGCATCGTCGACAGCCCGGTCATCTTCCCCATGGCCTCCGGCGCCGGCATTATGGGTGAAGGCGGCCGTCCCGAGGCCGTCATGCCGCTCACCCGCACGTCCTCGGGCGATCTGGGCGTGCGCGCCGCCGGCACGGGGGCGCCCAGCATGATGACGAACGTCACGATCAACACGCCGCCCGGCACAAAAGTGGCCAAGCAGACGGAAACCAAGCGGTTCGACGGCCGCCAGTGGGTCAAGAACCTCTCCATCGACCTCGCGGCTACGGACCTGGAATACCAATCCGCCCACGGGCTGAGGTAGGCAACAGATGTTCAAAGATGTTCAAGGTTCAAGGTTCAAGGTTCAGAAGAACGTTCAAGGTTCAAGGTTCAGGGTTCAAGGTTTAAAAAACGGGGTTTTAACATTGAACGTTGAACATAGAACCTTGAACAGCCCCGAAGGGGCAACCTTGAACAGCCCCGAAGGGGCAACCTTGAACGCCCCCAAAGGGGGCAAGAACAGCCCCGAAGGGGCAACATAGTGGATAACTTCCCTATCCTCTCCTGCCCACCCCGCAAGGACATCGAGATCAGCGGAGTACCCAACCTGATCATCGACGACAAGGACGCTCTGTACCAGTCGAGCCGCCTCCGCTCGGCCCGCCCCCGCCGCCAGTTCAAAAACATCGTCCACGACAAGGCGAGCTACGCCGACTGGGCCCTGGTCGACGTGTTCGAGAGGGTTACCGTGGCCGGCGGCAGCCTTCCCTTTTACTGGCAGAACCTCGTATGGGCCAGGGTCTTCCCCCAGTGGCAGCCCTTGACCTCATACGGTGTCGGCGCTATTGTCAGACCCCCCGGCGCGATAAACGACCACTCCTATGTCGCCATAGTGGCCGGCACGAGCGGGGTCTCCCCCGGTCCCGTATTCCCGACCGGGCCCATGGCCACCGTCACGGACGGCTCCACCCTCGTCTGGCAGGAGATGACGGCCATCGTCCGCTTCAGCGACGACCCGCCGGTTATCTACAAGGGCGATCCGGACAATCCCCTGATATGTTCTATATCTTACAATCTCCGGGAGATTTAGTTTGTCGCCCCCCTGCAGCAGCGGAAGCATGGAGCATGGAGCAAGAGCAGCATGGAGCATGGAGCATGGAGCAAAGGGCTTTAAAGCTCTCTGCTCTCTGCTCTCTGCTGCTTTTGCCCCGGAGGAACGATGAAAACGCTCCCTCCCGAGATCGTCCAGGAGCTGCAGAAACTCCACCAGCCCTCGGCCCTCATAGAGCTCCTCGACATCGCGATCCCCGACGGCTCCCACCTGCGCCTCGCCAACTACACGGACGATGTCGTCTTCGGCGGCAACACCTACTACAAGTTCAACTTCGACTTTCCCGGCCTCACGGAGGACTCGAAGGGCTCCGTTGTCGGCATAGAGCTGAAGGTCTCGAACGTGGACGGCGTTATCCAGGGCTACATGCAGCAGTACCAGGGCGGCGTGGGCTTTGAGGTCGTCCTGTACCTCGTCAACTCAGCTTATCTTGAGTCCGATTATGCCGAGCTGACCTGGGAGTTCTCCATCACCGCCTCCGGCTTCGACGAGAAGTGGGCGACCTTTCAGATCGGTGCCCCCAACTTGCTGCGCCGCCAGTGCCCCCCGGACGAGTACACGGCGGACCACTGCCCTTTCATCTACGCCGACGTACGGTGCGGCCACGCTCAGGACAATGTCCCCTGTGACTACACCCTCGCGGGCTGCCGCGGCAAAGGCAACAGCCCCCGCTACGGCGGCGAGATGGGCTTGTCCCAAATTAACTTCAGGCTCGTATGATGTTCAGGGTTCAGGGAGGTTCAAGGTTCAGGGTTCAAGGTTCAGGGTTCAAGGTTGAGGAAAGAGAGGAATTTAACATTGAACATTGAACATAGAACCTTGAACGCCCCCAAAGGGGGCCACGTTGAACATTGAACCTCGAACCTTGAACATTGAACAGCTCTTTTATACGGATCTGCTGGACAAGCGATACGAGAAGGGCGCCCGCGGGCCCGATGCCTATGACTGCTACGGCCTGGTGATGGAGGTCTTCAAAAGGGCGGGCGTCGCCTTGCCCGACTACGGCTGCGCCGAAAGCCCCGAAGGCGTAGCGGAGCTCATCACGCGCTTCAGCACCGACTGGCGCGAAATATCTGGAGATGTTCAAGGTTCAAAGTTCAAGGTTCCAGGTTCGCAAAGAGAAGGGTTCCAAACATCGAACATTGAACATAGAACCTTGAACGGCCCCGAAGGGGCAACCTTGAACGTTGAACATCGAACCTTGAACAGCTCTATCGAACAGCCCTTTCCCCCCATCCCCTGCGCCGTGATCTTCTGGATACGCCCGGTCAGGATAACCGTTGAGCGGGGACATTCCTCCGAAGACCATCGGCGAGAGGTGTGTCCCCCTTCCTTTGTTTACATAGCCTCGCACATCGGCGCCGTCGTCGCGCCCGACCGGTTCATCCATATCCTGGCGGGCACGAGAGTGTCGGCGGAGCGCCTGTCGGACCGCACCTGGGCAAAGCGTCTCATGGGGTATTATACGTGGCCGAAGTAAAGATCATAGTCGTCAAGAACCCCCTCAAGCCGACCGATCGCGCGAGCCGCTACGAGGACGTGATAGAGCTCGACCGGCCCGCCATGACCCTTGCCGACTTCATGACGGACCTTTTTCACAACGTCGAGACTGAATTCCTGGCCTCCGTCAACGGGCGCCCGCCGGTGCCCATGGAGAAGCGCGGCGACGTTTGGGTGAAGGCGGCCGATGAGCTGACCTTCGTCCCGGTCCTCGCGGGGGGCGGGGGCGACGGGAGCGGCAAGGAGGTCCTCAGGGCGATATCGATGCTTGCCATCGCCCTCGGGGCGTGGTACCTGGCGCCGTACCTGGTGGGGGCACAGGTCGGCGGTGAAGCTGCGTTCGGCTCCGCGGGCTGGGGTGCAATCTCCGGGTCCACGGCCTTCGCCGCGTCTGCCGTCGCCGCAGGGATCTCCATAGTCGGCGGCATGCTTGTCAACGCCCTCCTTCCCCCGCCCACGAAGGACAACTCCAACGCCACCCCCTCCGTCTACACCTGGGGCGCCCCGCCCAACACGCAGCAGCAGGGTCTGCCCATTCAATGGGTCTTCGGTACCCTGCGCTACGGCGGCAACATCGTCATGGCCTACCTGGGCCTGGACCCCTGGGGCGAAAACCAGCGCTTCAACGTGATCGACTGCTTCGGGGAGGGACCGATAGCGGCCGTCTCGGACATCGAGATAAACGGCCAGCCCATCTCCACCATCGGCGCCTTCGATACGGGCGGCAACTTCGTCGGGCTGAACGTGGGCGTGCGCCTGGGATATCTCAACCAGCCCTGCCTCGATTTCGAGGCCACGACCGTCTCCGAGAACCAGCAGAACATACCGATCACGCACGCGGCCGGTCCCGTCATTTTTACCACCGAAGACAACCAGTTCGTGGGGATCGTCGTTACCCTCACCTGGCCCCAGGGCTGCTATGCCATCGACAATAGCGACGGCTCGGTCATAGCCGGCGAGGCGGACTACGAGGTGGACTACGCCCCTGTCGGCTCGTCCGACTGGGTATCCGCCACGGCCACGCCCGTCTCCACGATCGTTGCCAATTATCGATGGAGCCGGGCGTGGTGGACGGACTTTTCATGTGGTGCTGATAATCCTCAGGGTTGGGTAGAGGCTGCTGCCGGCTCGTCGAACGGTGCCGACCACTATGAAGGGGAACCCTCCGCTAACCCCTGGGTGGATGGAAACTGGTGGCATTGGTGTTGGGGCGACACCGTGGTGAACGGCGTGGTCCCCTACGCCCGGGCGGTCTGGGCCACCACCCAGGGCTTCTCCATCACTGTTGGTTTCAACGTCCCCGCCCCCAATTACTACCAGGTGAGGGTCAGCCGGACAAGCCCCGATGATTCCGGCTATGGCCAGATGACGGCCTTTGTCTGGACCGATGTCCAGCTCAATTACGCGGACGGCTTCACCCGCCCCGGCCGGGCGCTCCTGGGCCTGAGGGGCCTCACATCGGCCCTTTCCTCCGGCTTCTCGGTCACCGCCCTCGTTAAGGGCAAGCTCGTCCAGGTCTGGAACGGCTCGGCCTTCGTCACGCAGTATTCCGCCAATAACGCCTGGGTCGCCTTCTTCATCCTGACCCAGCCTATATTCAACGACGATCTGACGGTCAACAGGTACCGCCTCAGAGACCGCTCGAGCCTTCCTATAGATTCCTGGTACGCCTTCGCCCAATGGTGCGACGACCAGGTCGATAACGGCGCCGGGGGGCTGCGCCCGCGCTACGAGTACGACGGCGTCATAGACACGCGCCAGTCCTCGTGGGAATGGGCCCTTGCGGTTTGCCAGGAGGCCCAGGGCACGCTTTATTATGACGGCCTCGATATCAAGGTCGTCATCGACCAGCCCAAAACCCCCTGCAAGACCTACACCGTCGGCAGCACGACAAAATCGAGCTTCAAGGGGAGTTTCCTCGCCATAGACCAACGCGCGGGCCAGATCGACTGGCGCTTCCTCAACAGGAACAAGAACTACCAAATGGATACCTTTACGGTCAGGGACGAGACCCTCGCCCTCAACACGGACAACAAGGTCACCCTCACCCTGAAAGGCACTACGGACCCCGCCCAGGCCGCGGCCTACGGCAATTACCGCCTGCGGTGCAACAATTACCTCATCCAGTCGGGGGAGATGGGCCTCGACGTGGAGGCCCTCGTCAATACGCCCGGGGACGTGATCAATATCCAGACGGACATCTCCCAATGGGGATACGGCGGCAGGCTCCTTGCGGCGGACGCGACCCACGTCACCCTCGACCGCACGGTGAATATGCTTCCCGGCGTCTCTTATGAAATTCAGGTCCAGGTCTGGGACGGCACGCTCGTCACCATGGCCGTTGTCAATAACCCCGGCAGCCAGACCGTCCTTACCATTGCCGGCGCCTTCGTCACGGTCCCCCACGGCATGGAGACGGACCCCGAGGGCAACGGCGACGTGTACACCTTCGGTCCCGCAGGCATGAGCGCCAAGCCCTTCATCATCACGGCGATAAAGCCCGGCCAGGAGAACCGCCGCACGGTCAGCCTCGTCGAATACGTGCCGGACGTATATACCCTGAAGACGATCACGCCCATCAACTATTCGGCCCTGCCGGTGGGCGTCCCATCGGTCACGAACCTCGCTGCGGTGGAGCGTTTCTCAGGGAGCCCCCAGGGGGCTACTCCAACGATAGGCATTACCTTCGACATACCATCTTCGCGCACCTGGGATCACGCGGAGATCTGGTGGCGCAGCAACAAGCAGCCCACCTGGCAGGACGCCGGGTCGACGCGCACCGGTTCCTTCAGCCTCATGAGCATGGTCGTTGGCGCGACCTATAACATAGCGGTCGTATCCGCGACTGTGAACCAGACCCAACCCTTCTCTGCAGCGCCCCAGGTGTCGATCTATATGGCGCCGCCATTGCCCCCCCCGAACGTCACGAACTTCGGCGTGAGCCAGAACGGGAGCATGGTCGTCGCCTCATGGGACGTTTTGGTCGGTTTTAACGTCGCGTCCTACGAGATTCGGTACAATCCTCGGGGCGACGCTACCTGGGCGGATGGGACGACTGTCACAACGGCCGAGGCGGGTTCGCACCTGGTGAGCGCCAAGGTCGGGCCGGGTGCGTGGACGTTTATGATCTGCGCCCGGGATATCTGGGGGAATTATAGCGCGATTCCCGCAGCCTGCGACCTTATCATAACCAATCCCAATGTCCTCATGGCCGGTGGCACGAGCGAAGCGGCGAAGGGATGGCCCGGCCTGTACGCGGATCTCGGGATAGGGGCGCAGTTCGAGCCCGGCACACAGCTTGAGGCGGGGAGCCAGCTTGAGGGTTTAGTTCCTTTAACCTACGGCTTCGTCCTGCACCCGACAGGCGTCCTGATCCCCAAATCTCAGGGGCTTGCGGTAAATGCCGGATGGGATGCTTTCAACCTTGCGGCCAACCCAGTCCCATTGTGTGTCTATACGACCCTGGAGTTAGACCTGCCGTTCGATGTCCTCTGCCGCGCCCACGGAGAGATATCGTCCGCC